>MDTE01031604.1_pt1 | contig 56592 bp, 38 predicted proteins | sample 811231 | NCBI WGS metagenome assembly MDTE01 (sample SAMN05326651, study PRJNA326480) | marine metagenome | isolation source: seawater | place: Indian Ocean: Red Sea | collected 2010 | reverse complement strand
GGGAGTCTCTTCGCCGGGAGTCTCTTCGCCGGGAGTCTCTTCGCCGGGAGTCTCTTCGCCGGGATCGGCTCGCCGAAAGACGTCTTCCAGCCCACGGCTGATCGATGTCGCTGATTTCTGGTTGTTGTGGGCGACGGTGTCGCCCACGAGCCGCTCTATCTCGGGGTCCAGGTAGTCCCGGACGTGCACGAGTTTCTCAGCGATAATGTCCTGGGATTCTTCATAGTGGCCGTCAATGCTGGCCAACACCGCTCGACCAGCCAAGCCGGTTGCGACCAGTTCTGGTTCGGTTTCTCCTGCCAGGACCAACTCCTCGAAGATGGGCCGGGCGTCCTCGTAGCGATCGTTGGACAGGTAGAGCAGGGCCAGCTTGACCCGGGCTTGGTTGACGTAGAGCGAACTGAGCGGATGGTGGTCGATGACCGCCTGCCAGGCGGCCTCGGTATTGACCATGATCGCGTAGAGGAACTGCTGGTCGGGCCGTTCCTTCCTGGGAGCCTGCCTGGGGGCCGTGGGGGCTGTCGCCAGCGGTCCGGCCGGCCGCGCCAGGATGTTGACCCCGCCGGCAGTGGCTGCGAAGACCAGGCAGGCGGCGGGCCACACGAGTGCCCCGGTGACGGTTTTCCAGTTGACATCGTTGATCCAGCCGAGGGTTCGCTTCCAAGCCGACAGTGGGGGGGCGTAGTCGACCCAGTCGGAGCCGGGCCCGCTGCTCACGCTCCCGATCCGTTGCTGCAGCATCTCGAGTTCTTCGAGCAGAATGGACGCGTTGGGAACCCGCTGGTCCGGATCCTTGGCGATCATGCGATGAACGAGATCGCAGAGTCGCCTGGGCAGATCGCTTCTTTGTATGGCGAGAGATTCGGGAGCCTTGTTGACATGTTGAACCGCGACGCTGATGGCAGTTTCGCCTTGGAATGGAGGGCGACCGGCAAGCAGGTGGTAGGCGGTGATGCCGAGTGAGTAGATATCGCTGCGGTGGTCGACGCGTGACCCGTTGACCTGCTCGGGGCTCATATAGAGAGGTGTTCCCATTGTGGTCCCGGCTTGGGTCAGGGTCAGGTTGGTCTGCTCGGATTCACGGTCGAGTTGAGCCAACCCAAAGTCTGTCACCTTGACCACACCCTGGCGGGTCAACAGGATGTTTTCGGGCTTGATATCCCGGTGAACGATACCGGCGTCGGCGGCGGCCACCAGGGCCAGGGCAGCCTGCCTGATGATGTGCACGGCGACACTCGCCTCGGGCGGCCCCTTGCGATTGAGAAACTCGCGTAGATTCACGCCCTGGACGAATTCCTGGGCGATGTAATGCAGGCCGTCCTGCTCCCCCACGGCAAATACCTGCACGATGTTGTTGTGACTCAGCCCGGCCGCCGTCTTGGCTTCACGCGCGAAACGTTCGAGATAGGTGTCATCTGCCAGGAGATCGGGCCTGAGAATCTTCAGGGCGACCTTGCGCTGCAGCGAAGACTGCTCGGCGAGATACACACTCGCCATGCCTCCACTGCCCAGCACCCTCAGCAGGCGGAATTCACCGAGGCGCGAGCCGTCCAGGCCTCCCCCATCAGTGGTCTGTCCGCGAGCCGGGGGAACACTCGGTGGTGTGGACATGGAGGTGGCTGATCGGGAAGGGACTGTTCCCAGATGATACGCCGTCACGGAAAACTCTGCCAAGCCCCTCCTGTTCGCTTTGGTTCCTCGGGCTGCCTGTCACGGCTAGACTGAGTCGGCTGTCTGCCGCCGCGCGGAATACAACCTGGCCTCTGGACAAATGCGTCATGAACAACCCGGCCCCGCCTGCGACTAATGACTTGCCACGAACCCTCGGAGAGCTGCGTGTGAGTGGATACGTGAGCCGGTCGGTGAAGGATGAGATGCGTGGCAACCTGTTGCGCCAATTGGCCTCGGGGGAAGATCTCTTCCCCGGGATCCTGGGTTACGACGAGACGGTGATTCCCCAGGTGGAAAACGCCATTCTTGCCCGCCACGACATGCTGTTCCTGGGCCTGAGGGGGCAGGGTAAGACGCGGATGTTGAGGTCGCTGGTTGGGTTGCTCGACGAGGTGATTCCGGTGGTGGCCGGTTCAGAGATCCACGACGATCCACTCTGCCCGCTCTCCAAGTACGGCCGGGACAAGGTGGCCACCGAAGGCGATGCATGCCCGGTCGACTGGATCGGCCGCGCCGAGAGGTATTACGAGAAGCTGGCGACTCCGGACGTGACGATCGCCGACCTGATTGGCGAGATTGACCTGATCAAGCATGCCGAGGGGGAGCACCTGTCGAGCGAGGATGTCCTGCACTTCGGTCTGGTCCCTCGCAGTCACCGTGGCATCTTCTGCATGAACGAACTGCCGGATCTGAGCCCCAAGATCCAGGTGGGGCTGTTCAATGTTCTCGAAGAACGTGACGTGCAAATCCGTGGATTCCCTGTTCGCCTGCCACTTGACCTGTGCATGGTATTCAGTGCCAATCCCGAGGATTACACCAATCGCGGCCGACTCGTGACACCGCTCAAGGACCGGATCGGCAGCGTGGTGAGGACTCACTATCCACGGACGCGTGAAATCGGTGTGCGGATCACTGACGAAAACGCTTGGGTGAAACGGGACGGTGGCGTCGAGGTGCTCGTGCCGAGCTGGATCAAGGAGGTGATCGAGGAGACCTCTCGGCTGGCTCGCTCGAGTCCGCACGTCAATCAGCAGTCTGGTGTCAGCGTGAGAATGTCGATCGCCAATATGGAGAACGCGGTCTCCAATGCCGAACGGCGTGCCGTCCGCCACGGAGGACAGGCTGCCGTCGTACGGGTCAGCGACCTTGTGGCCCTGCGGGCCAGTTCCCGGGGCAAGATGGAGCTCAACATGACCGAGGAGCCGGGGGAAGAGGATGGCTTGGTGGGGAGGCTGATCGAAGAGGCGATCCGGAATGTCTTTGACGCGACTTTCACTGCTCGTGCCTTTCGAATGGTCATCGAGTCCTTCGAAACGCTGGATCCGGTGATCGTGGGTGACACCGTGTCAGACCGCCAACTGCTGGAAGGGCTGTCGGGAATAGAGGGTTTTGTCGAGGGCCTGGACGAGTGGTCCGAAACTCTGGACCCACACCTGTTGGCTGCCCACGAATCGGCGGCGGATGCGGTGCGAGCCAGTATTGCGGAATTCGTGCTCGAGGCTCTGTATTGTCACAACCGACTCAACAAGACGGCACGCGACGGCCAGGCTCAATACGGCGTGTGACCGTGGCGTGGGGCTGGAATCTGTATTGCGGCTCCTCGCTCGGCGGGAGTACTCTGAAGTTCCCAGGCAGCTGGCGGGCGGGCCGGCATCCGGGAGGAGACGCCGTGGCGTCTTCGGTGGAGTTCTCTGTTCCAGGTCCCACGGTCCGCTCATGTCCACGATCGATCTCGGCGAATTCCTGAGCCGGCTCGGGCGCAGTGACCTGCTCTCGTCGACAGACCTCCTGGCACTGGAGGCCGAGATCTCGCCGGTGCGTGATGCGGTCCAGGTGGAATCTCTCGGTCGGAGGCTCGTGAGGCGGGGCCAGCTGACCGGCTGGCAACTGCAAATGCTGCTCTCGGGTCGCGACGCGTTTGTGCTGGGTGACTATCGCCTGCTGGACTTGCTGGGGCGAGGTGGCATGGGAACCGTCTTCCAGGCCGAGCACCTGCGACTGGGGACGCTGGTGGCCATCAAGGTCATGGCCCGGCGGCTCGTGAAGAGCCCCCGGCACGTGGCGAGGTTTCAACAGGAGATCCAGGCCGCGGCTGCCATTGACCATCCCAATGTCGTTCGGGCGATCGATGCGGAGTCGGCCGGCGAGAACCATTTTCTGGTGATGGAATACGTCGAGGGGGCCGACCTGGGTGCCGTTGCCGAACGTCGGGGGCGACTCGACGTCGGTGAAGCCTGTGAATACGTCCGTCAGGCAGCGATGGGGCTCTCGGCCGCTCACCAGTGCGGGCTGGTGCATCGGGACCTGAAGCCGTCCAACTTGATGCTGTCCTGGACCAGCAATGACCGTCCACGGGTGCAGATCACCGACATGGGACTGGCCCGGTTTTCCGGGCTCGAGGAGACCCAGGCAGGGCTGACCAAGACGGGCCAGATGATGGGGACACCCGACTACATGTCTCCGGAGCAGGCCTGGGACACGAAGGCTGTCGACATCCGCGGCGACATCTACTCGTTGGGATGCGTCTTGTTTCGGTTCCTGATCGGGGCTCCCCCATTCCAGGGCGAAAACCCGTTTCAGACATTGATGGCACGGACCACGCTCGAAGCGCCGAACCTGAAGTCTCTCGATCCGGAGTTTCCCGATGGACTCGACGGCATCGTGGCAAAGATGCTCAGCCGGGATGTCAATGAGCGATTTCAACATCCGGCTGAAGTGGTCGAGGCACTGTCGGAGTTTGCCAAGGCGCCCAGTCGATTCGACGTCGAGCACTCCGCAGCAGTGCCCCCTGCGGCATCTCTGACGCTGACGGATGCGGTCGACCAGCCGACTCAACTCGCGGGCGCCAGCCTCGAACAGTTTCTGGATGTCCTGAAGCCGTCCGGGAGCGTGGAGAGGACTCCCAAAAATCTGGACTCGCCCGAGGTGGTCGGAGGCCGATCTCTGCATCGCCTTGTCGTCGGAGCCGTCGCCAGCCTTGTCCTGGCGGCTCTTGGTGGTTGGCTGATGCGGGGGACCGGTCCCGAACACAAGGTGACAGATCCGTCCGCCGGCCACGGGATTTCTGGGGCTCGCAAGGACCGGTCGGTCACCGATGTGGTGCGGCACTCCGAGCAGACCGTCGACGAGGAAACCCGATTCTCACTCGACTCCCTGGGAAAATCTCATCCTCTGGTTCACCGGCTCGGACGCCCGGGGCTGAACTTTCGCATCCGGCCGGGAGGACCCGCGGGCGCGGCGGTCGATCGCCAGGGACAGTTGACCTGGACTCCGCGCGAGGACCAGGGCCCGGGACGTTACACGATTGGCATTGAGAGTCGGGATGGTCCAAAGGCCTCGTGGGCGATGGTGGCCGAAGTGGTGGTCCGGGTCCGCGAGGTGGACCGGCCGCCCGTGCTCGAGTCGCCGGGCCGGTATGACGTGGATGAACACCAGGAACTCAAGATCCAGTTGTTGGCGAGTGATCCCGATCGCCCGGCCAACACGATTGAGTACACGCTGGGGAACGACGCACCGACCGGGATGGTGGTTGACCGCAAGTCGGGTCAACTGACGTGGACGCCGACGGAAAAACAGGGGCCGGGAGAATTCACGGTGACCGTACAGGCCACCGCGTTCGATGAGGAAGTGGTGGATCCGCAGAAGCAACGGGTCTCGTCGATCCTGGTAGTGCGGGTGAGCGAGGTGGACCGGGCGCCACGGTTACGAGCGATTCCATCGCTGTCGATGCGAGTCGGTCAACGGTTGCGATTGAGAGTCCGTGCTGATGAGTTGGACGAGCCAGCCGGTGCGATCCGGTTCTCGCTGCAGGGGCAGGTCCCATCCGGAGCCAGCCTGGATCCGTCGACGGGGATCTTCCGTTGGGCCCCTCGGGAATCGCAGGCATCGAAGTCGTGGCGATTCCGCATTCGGGCGGCATCGGCAGACAACGCGGACCTGTATGACGAGGGGGTCTTACTGCTCAAGGTCCGAGCCCGACGTGTCACGGCGCGAGGAGAACCGACGCCGGCGGCTGAATTGCGGCGGGCGGCGATGATCGATGTTCGCGACGTCTTGAAACCCCTGCTCGTGCAGGCCAGGTCGCCTCGGGACCGCGCCAAGCTGGCTCTGGATGTGATCGAACAGGCGGTCGAAACCGGTGATGCCGCCAGAGCCTACGCGCTTTTTGACCTGGCTCAGCAGCTGGCCGTGCGGGCGAGGCGAACAGACGTGGCCCTCGACGTGATCCGGGCGTGGCGTGACAGGTTCCGGATTGACCTTGTCTCCACGACCCTGGCTGCCTTCGCAGCCCTGGATCTCAAAAAACTCGACCCGGCCGCGCGGCGGGAATTGGGTGAGGACGCGCAAACGGCCCTCGTCCCGGCGGTCAACGCGGGGCGGTTGGTTGAGGCTCGCAGGATGATCGGTTTGGCCGAGGCGTCGGCGAAAGGAGATGCGGCCGAGGTGGCACAGTGGCAGGCGGTGTCCAGGCTGCTGAAGCAGGTGGCGTCGGAAAACACGGCCGGGCCGAGCATGCCGCTGAAACTGACAGCCAAGGGCAAGGTGGCTCTCGGAGCCCTCGATGGGATGCTCAGAAAACTCCGGTACCGTCCGTTGTTTGTCGACGCATCGAAAATGAGCTTTGTGCGGCATGGGGGGGCTCCTGAGGACGACCTCGAGGACCTGGGAAAAGACCTCTGGATGATCTCGGGTGGAGATATCAGGCTCGAGACTCCGGCGCAGGCCGCAGCGACCGGGTTTTGGGACAAGTCCGTGGCACCCCGGCGTTTTCGCCTGCGGGCACGGCTGTCGACAGACACGACGACGGGGGCACTGCTGATCGGAGGTCCGACAAATGGCATGTTTGACGGCCTCCAGTTGGAATTGTCTGCCGGCCGCTACTGCCAACTCTATCATCGTGGTTCAGGGAGAGCCGTCGCAGGCCCCAAGGGGGCTGTGGCGCGTGGATCACTGGGATGGGATCGGTTGGAAATGGCGGTGCGCGACAATCACATCGTGATTCAGGTCAACGGTCAGGCGGTCGTTGACAACACGGTGCCCGGCACGCTGGCAGGGTTCCTGGGATTGGATGCCAGGCTCGCACCCGACGGGCAGCCGGTGGCGCGGTTGAGACTGCGTCGAGTCAGAATTCGCGTCGACGACTAGGTGGACTGGGCCAGCTCGGTCAACAGGTCGGCTCCTGCTTGCAGGACATCGTCGTCCACGGCAAAAGAGACCCGGACATGGGAGTCTCGCGTGCTGAAGACGTGGCCCGGTACGATGAGCAGCCCGCGTTCGATCGCACGGTGAACAAACGCCGTTCCCTGGCCGCCGGGAGGCTCGAGGAACAGGTAGAAGGCCCCCGCGCCACCGCCGACCCGGAAGTGAGGTTCGAGCCTCTCCACGAGCATGTCGCGTTTGCGACGATAGTCGATCACATGATGACTGATGTCGACGTCGAGGGCTGCCAGCCCTGCGTGTTGGACCGGGTGAGGGGCACAGACGAATGTGAATTGCTGAAGCTTGATCATCTGCTCGATGATCTCGGCGGGGCCGTGAGAGAATCCCAGCCGCCAGCCGGTCATCGAGTGTGACTTGCTGAAGCCGTCGATGACGAGGACGCTCGGGTTGGCGACGGCAGGTGAGTGAAACGGCTGGTCGTAGCAGAACCGGCTGTAGATCTCATCGCTGATCAGCACGACCCCGCGGTCGGCGGCAAGACGTGCAAGCGCGTCAATCGTGTCCGGATCGTCCATGGCTCCGGTGGGGTTTCCGGGCGAGTTGTAGACGATGGCCTTGGTGCGTTCTGTGATGGCGTCAGCGACACGGTCCACGTCGACATGGAAGTCGGGGTAGGTGTCGACGAGGATCGACGTGCCACCAGCCAGGGTGACCAGGTGGCGATAGCTGACAAACCCGGGGTCAAACAGGATGACCTCGTCACCCGGATTGACCAGTGTGCACAGCGCCAGCACCAGGCCGCCGCTGGTGCCACTTGTGACGAGGACTTGTCGATCGGCGTGGCCGTAGGACTGCTCGATGTGCATCTGAAGCGCCTCACGGAGCGGCGCGATGCCGGCAGACGGGCTGTAGCCGTTGTGTCCGACCTCGACCGCTTCGATGAGCGCGCGTCGAATGGGTTCGGGCGTCGAGAAATGTGGCTGGCCGATGCTCAGGTCGGTCTTATCCTGGAGTCCGGCCGCCAGGTCAAAAATCTTGCGAATGCCCGAGGCGTCGATGCGATGCATCCGCTCGGCCACCCACTCAGCCGGACCTGTTGGATCAGAAGGCATCTTCGTCGCCTGAGAGAATCGGGTGCATGGACGCAAGATCACGGACACGTTCAGACAATGGACGTGTGCTCTTGTCGATCAGTTGGAGGAGCCTGGCAGCGATGACCAGCGGGTCGTCAGTGGGCGAGGTGGAGTTTGTCCAGATGGTGCCCTGGGGGTCAATCCCGAGCACCGCGTGGTGGGTGACCAGGCTCTGCCAGGTGGCCGACCGGGTGGAGCCCGAAGTGGCCCTGGGGCGGCCACCAAGTCGGCGGATGATATCTGCGAGCACCGTGAATCGTTCATGGGCGACGACGACGGTCCGGTCGCGGTGATCGGCCAGGTCGTCGGCGGCCAGCAGGAGGAAGATCATTGTCGATGAGACCGGCTGATCGCGTTCGTCGCGCACCTGCAAGTCGCATCGATCGGACTGCCAGGCCAACGTCACGTCGACAGGCCGCAACTTGCCCTGTGCGGCGCTGCGGATGGACCAGGGAAGGGGGGCCAGAAGGTCTGTCATGGTGGTCAAGCGAGGCCCCTCGGGGGCGCGCAAATCCACCTTGAGCGGTCTTGAAGCGAGGAGGTGGCGTCGGAGATTGGCGTCATAGACCGCGGGCGCATCGAAAGCCCGTCGTCGCCCGGCGTGTCTTGTCGAAGGGGGATGGCCGTCCCGGGCCGCCGATTCCCAAGCCTCGAGCCCCGCGCCACGTGATAGAGGTCGTCCGCCTGCGGCGATGCCATCCAGTCCGATCCAGGTGCTGGGATGTCCGTCGCCTGTGACCCGCAGTCCGGCGTCGGCCTGGAGGTGTTCGACCGCAAACCGGAGGCAGGCATCACTGGTGATGCCCGTTTCGATGACCTGGCACCCGGAACGGACCAGGCCAGCGATGGCCCCTGCCAGCAGATCGCGAGCGGCCGGTCGTGTGTCTTGGCCGATAACGACCACCGGTCCCGTGCTGACCGGGACCGGTGTTGCGGGAAGAGAGCGTGAAGTGGGCATCGGAGAGACCAGGTGACGAGGGCGATCTTGCCAGGCAATCCAGGCGAGTGCCGAGGCGAGTCGGTCGGCGTCCTGCCGGGTGATCTCGTTTCGGTGCACCCCGCGAACGCCCTCGGCGTTGAATAACGAGGGGCGTTTGACACGTTGTCGCGTAAGCCGCAATCGCGTGCGCGTGCGTTCGGCCAGGTCTCCGGTGTCGTCTCCGTGCGGGCAATCCCGGCACGACGGGTAGAATGAGGCCAGCCGGGAGAGGTGGACAGCACGAGAGATGGGATGTGCTTCGCCGGGGCAGTGGTAGAGCGCCCCGTTGGCCATCTCGGTCCCGGCCAGCTGACCTGGGAGATCCCGGTGACAGGTGGCCCCAGCAGTTGCCGGAGTCGTGGCGTCGGCGGTGACCACATCGAGAGCGAGAATGTCAGTTGTCATGAGCGACTGAGGTCTGATGTAATGGGCCTGCTCACGAGCGGCCGGGGACTGTAATGGCTCGTCGGAGAAACGGTCAATGCGAATGCACGCGACGGATTTCGTGAAGCGTCTGGCGGGTGCCGGGGCATCTCAGGTGCCACCGATTGTCGTGCTGGCCGGGACTGAGAGCCTGCTGGTGCGGGAGAGCCTGCAGGCCATCAGCCACGCGGTGTTTGGTGGCGAGTCCGATGATGAGATCGCCCGTTACGCGGCTGACGACGTCGAGTGGCGCGATGTCAGGGATGAGTTGGCGACGGTGTCAATGTTTGCATCGCATCGCCTGGTGTTGCTGGAACGCGCTGACGAATTCATCAAGAACAACCGCGGGGCACTGGAGACGTACGTCGCCGCGCCGGCCGGGAACAGTGTGCTGGTGTTGCAGCCCAGGTCTTTCCCGGGAAACTCGAGGCTTGCCAAGGCGGTGGCGAAGGCCGATGGCGTGGTGGAGTGCACTGAGCTTGAAGGAGCGGCCCTCCATCGCTGGCTCGTGGCGACGGCTCGAGACCATCATGGAATGGAGCTGACTCGTGACGCCGGGACGCTGTTGATCGAGCTGGCCGGTACGGGACTGGCGGGACTCGAGTCGGAACTGGCCAAAATCGCCAGCTGTAGCGCCGAGGGACGGATCGACATCGAATTGGTGCGGTCCCTGGTCGGGGGCTGGCAGGTGCAGTCGACCTTCGAGATGCTCAAGGCACTCAGGCTGGGCCAGATTGATCGTGCGCTGATCGAATTCGACCGTCTCCAGGAATCGGGAGAATCGATGCTCAAGCTGATGGGCGGCATCGCCTACGTCTATCGTCGCCTGGCGAAGGCTGTCGACTTGGCCCGTGGTGGGGCACGGCTCACCGATGCCCTGAAGAGTGCGGGTGTCTATTTCAAGGAAATCGACGAGTCGAACCGCTACCTGAGACGAGTGGGGCGTCCGGAGGCCGAGGCGTTTTTGCCGAGGCTGCTGGCGGTCGACAAGGCGCTGAAAGGGGCCGACGATGCGGGACGGCTGGCCGATCACTTGGTCGTCGAAAGGCTGTTGCTGCAGTTGGCCGGCTCACACGGCAAGCGACGGCAGCCCTAGGCCTGTGGCCGCCCGGCTCGTGCGGTAAGATTCTCTTCCTCATGGCGAAGAAGAAGAAAAAGACTGGTGCTGGCTCCGGCGGTGGTTCGGGGACCGGAGGGGCGGGACGCACCGTCGTTGCACGGAACCGAAAGGCACGTCATGCCTATGACGTGCTGGAGGAGCTCGAGTGTGGCGTGGTGTTGACCGGCAGCGAGGTGAAGAGCATCCGGGACGGAAAAATCTCGATCGAGGAAGCTTATGCGAGACTGATCGACGGAGAGCTATGGCTCTTGGGCGCCAGGATTGCCGAGTACCCTCAGGCCAATGTCATGAACCATGATCCCGAACGCCGCCGCAAGCTGCTGGTGCACAAGCGCGAGTTGAAGAAGTTTGCCGAGGCGGCCGCACAGCAAGGGTTGACCCTGGTGCCGTTGACTGTCCACTTCCAGAGAGGCCGTGTGAAAATCGGACTGGCGATGGCGCGGGGACGCAAGTTGTATGACAAGCGCGAGAAGATCCGGGCGAGGAGCGATCGGGAGGAGATGCGGGAGATGAAACACAGGTGACCTGGTCTCGCCGGTAGCGTCGGGGCCTGCAACGGGTTAGCTTGGGCAGGCTGTCAGGGACCCTGAGGAGAAGCGCGTGATGCGGGACGACGACACACCTCTGGCTGATGACCAGGATCAGCCCGGCTCCGGTGATCTCGGAGACGGGTCGCCGGATGAATCCAGGGGTGCTCTCGGGGCATTCGGCGGGAAGGCCGCAGCGTCATCGGTGCCGCCGATCCCTGCGCCCGGTGGTGGCTTGGCGGATGACCCGGCCGATGAAACGGCTGGTCAGGAGGACCGTCAACCGGGCGATGATGCCACGGATGCAGATGATGATGATGATGATGATGGACTGATCGACAATCTGGTGGACGGGGCTGGTGAAGTCGCGGCGAAGACGGGTGGAGTGCTCGGGACGATGGCCTCCACCGTGGTCAAGCAGTTCTACCGCTACCTGGTCGTGATCTTCCTGCCGATTCCCGTGGGATTCCTCGCTCGGAACCAGATGGCGTTTCGTGATATCCACGATGCGTCCGGGAAGGGACGGCTCGAGTTTTACTCGCAGCCGAATTTCGTGACCACCATTCACCTGATCTGGGTGGGCTGGCTGGTCGGCGCCTGCGAACTCTTCAACTCGGTGGTCCAGGAGAAGTACCAGATCTCCGGACCGATCATACATGGCCTCGAGTGGTTCTGGATTGTCGTGCTGTGTCTGACTGTTCTGGTCATGGGCATCATGTTTGGTCGGGTGGCGGCAGGCTTCCTGCTGACCACCCTGATGATCATTGTGTTGGGCCTGCTGTTGTATCAGCAAATGGGAGACGTCGAGGTCCTGCGTCGGATCGCTGCGACATTGAACAAGGTCGATGTCGATCTCGGATGGGGCGTTCCCGTGGTGGTCTCGGCCGTCCTGGGCATGACGATGTTGCTGTCGAGCATCTGGCAACAACTGGATGATCGATGGATCGTGCAGCACCAGGGGAATTTCCTGGAGCATGAGAACTTTCAGCAGAAGGATCGGACGATCCAGAAGGGGGCCAAGACGTTCATTCACGGGTGGCCGTGCCTCCTGAGGCGATTCCTGCTGTTTGGTTATGGCGAGATTGAGGTGCGAGACTCGCGAGGGCTGACCGAGGTGGAGCGGATCGAGGGAATCTTCTGGGCAAAGGAAGTCTCGGAGTTGCTGAAGTCCAAGTTCCAATCGACTGACGTGACCGTGTCGCAAGTCGTGGAAGAAGAGGAAGAGGGGGCGTCCTGAGACCCCACCATGGCGTTGGAAGACGAGAGCGAGATGGCCTGGCAGCGAGCGCTGGTGATCGGATGCGGTTACCTCGGCCAGCGTGTCGCGTCCGAGTGGCAGACGCGGGGCAAGCAGGTGTCTGTGCTCAGCCGATCGTCCACACGGGCTGCCAAGTGGTTGGCGGACGGCTGGGACGCGCACGTGGGAGATGTCACGGATCCTGCATCCCTGGCCGGGCTGCCCTCGGTCGACGTTGTGCTGTTTGCGGTGGGACGAGACCGTGAGCGGACGTCTCAGACAATGCGCGAGGTGTCACTGGACGGCCTGCGCAATGTCCTCGACGTGACGGCAGGTCGCTGCCGGCGATTCGTGTTCTGTTCCAGCACGGGCGTTTATGGCCAGCACGAAGGCGAGTGGGTGGATGAGGATTCTCCAGCAACTCCTCGTCGCGAAAACGGACTGGTGCTCGTCGAGGCGGAGGGGCTGGTTCGGGAGATGATGGGGGAGGGGGCCAGGGTCCTGAGGCTGGCGGGGTTGTATGGACCGGATCGGCTGATTGGCCGACGCGATGTCCTTCTGGCAGGAACCCCGTTGTCGGGCCGTCCCGATGCATGGCTCAACCTGATCCACGTTGATGATGCGACGCGAGCGGTCCTGGCGGCTTCTGAGGAAATGGACGCGACGGCCGCCGGAACCTGGGTTGTCTGCGATGATCGTCCGGTCACGCGGTCCGAGTTTTTTGCAGAACTCGCCCGCCGCGTCGGTGCCCCAGAACCACAGTTTGATCGACGCCCCGGGGGGGGCAGGATCGCCGGCCTTGGCAAACGCTGCCGCAATCACCGGATGAAACGAGAGCTGGTGAAAGACCTGGCCTTCCCCGACATCAGCAGCGGGCTCGAGTCGAGCCTTCCGGGTTCCCGGGGATGACGATCGCGTGCTCCCGAGATCACGTGCGGCAATAGAGCGAGCGTCTTGGAGCTCGGTAACGGATTTCGAGATGTCGTGTTTTCATGGGCCGCCCGCCGGCGGTCCGCGATTTGTGAGCGGCTTCCAACAGTCCGCTGACCAGCAACGTTCTCTCGATCGGAAAGTTCGCCCGCCGGTTGAGCACCAGGTCCTCGATGTGACGGGCGAGGCATGCAGAGTAGGCTACGTTGGGCTCGGGGGGCAGGTGGAACTTGGTCGACAGGATGCGGTCATCTCGATCGAGTTGGACGGCGGCGGTGAAGTCGCCGACGGCACCGTCCAGCAGAAGCATCGTGGCTCTCAGCCCGTCACGGTATTCGATCAGAACGGCTTGCGGATGCGGGACGATTTCCTCGAGAGTGCCAGGCGCGGCGAGATCCTGTGTGCGGGCATCGACCAGGGTCTGTCCCTTGATGACGTCGGCTCGCGAGAGGGCACGCGACATCAACTCATGTGACCAGCGGCCCTCGGCCATTGCATTCCAGGCGGCCTGGCCAACCAGTGTCGTGACACGCCGGATTCCTCGTTCGCCGCCGTCGCGGCGTTCGACCAGGCACTGCAATGCCTCGAGCGCGTGAAACCCGGCGGAATCGAGAGCATCGCTCGGACAGATCACAAGCGCTTCCTCGATTTCGGCACCGTGGGGGATTTCCATCTCGGGCATCCGCCATCCGACCGGCAGACTCGATCCGGCCAGCATCGGAAAGTCGAGTTCTCGGCTGGCTTCCACCATGCCCAACGCCTTGGAGAAACTGTAGGAGAGGTGCTTGTCATTGAAGACGGGAACCGAGCGGTCGTCGGTCCGAAACACGTCGGTGATCTGCTGAAAGAAGTCGGCCCGAGGGTACAGTTTTTGACCGTGGACATTTGAGGGGTAGTCCCCCTGCTCACCGATCACGACCACGCCGTCGACATCCAGCCGGCGACCGCCGCGTCGCAACGCGCTGGCGATCGTCTTGTACAACGTGAATCCGAATTCGCGTGCGCGACCTGCCGACTGGTCTCCCTGGGGGAAGCCGTATTGTCTCTCCCGTTCGGCTCGCCTCGTCGCGTTCGGCACCTGGTCCACGTAGGCCGAGACCACCTCGACACGAGGCTCTTGCCAATCGCCCTCCCACGGATAGCCAACCAGGAATCGGTCGCCAATGTGCTGACCATGGTCCAGGAATGCCCAAACCGTAGTGATGATCGCGATCCGCGGCTTCCCGGTACGACGTGGTTCCGTGGCCCTCTCATTGCCGACAGCCGTCGGCAGCAACGTATGTGTCGTGGCTGCTGCGGTGGTGGCTGCGCTGGACTGGAGGAAGCCACGACGTGAGGAGTGGAATGTGGTCACAGGTCAGTTGCTCCAGTAGGTCGACCGGCGGGTCGGCTGGTAGCTGATGTCGAGGTGAGGGGTTTTGAGTCGTCGCTGTTGAAAGAGCGATTCAACGCCTGCGGCGGTGAGCCCCGTGGTGAGCAGTGTGCGTTCGATCGGGTAGGCGGTCTTTTTGTTGTGAAACAATTCTTCGGTGGCGTGTGTCAGCGGGTTGAAGAAGTTGCAGACCTCGCGGGGGTTGAGAAACATCTGGCAGGAGAGGGGCCGTGGCTGATCGGCGATGCGAGCGGCGAACGTGAAGTCGTTGACGATCCCTTCGGCCAGCAGCATGGTCATTTTCAGTCCATCGGTGTGCTGGTAACGATAGAGCACCGGGTTGATCTTCCGGTCGGAGTCCCGGAGAGCTTCTGCGATCTCGGTGTTGGTTGGCAGGACGTGGTTGAAGCCTTCACGCAGGGGCACCAGCTGGTGGCTCCGACAGAGACAGGCCCGAAAGAGATCGGGATCCCATCCTCCCTGGTCGAAGCCACCGGCGTTCATGGCGCGAACAACTGCTTCGGCACCACGTGCTGCTTCGATCCACTTGACCCCGGTCTCTCCTCCTTGACGCCGCTCCACCATCGACTGCATGGCCTCGAGCGCGTGGATGTCGTAGCCGTCGACACCACCGACGGCCACACACATGGCTTCGGTGACACGGGCTCCGCGCGGCATGTCGATTTGAGGAATCCGTCGGGAGACCGGGAGACTGGATCCCGCCTGCAGGGGAAAATTGAGCTCCCGAGACCAGCGCACCATCTCCTGGGCCCAGTCCCAGTTCCACGAGAGGTGCTTGTCATTGAAGACTGGAACACTGCGAGCGCTTTGCCGAAAGACGTCGACAATCTGCTTGAAAAACTCGTAGCGAGGGTACAGCCGCTGACCCTTTTCATTGAGCGGGTATGTCCCGTGTTCGGCGATCAGGAGGACGCCGTCGACATCGAGCCTGTTGCCACCGCAACGGAGCGTCTCGGCAATTGAGTCGTACTTCTTGACCTGCGGAAAAGCGGTGAGTCGGTCGTCGACGAGGTCACCCCGGGGGCGTTGATCGACGTAAAGCGACACAAGGTCCAGGTCGGGGAGGTGGTGTTGGCCGTTCCAGCTGTAGCCAAACAGGTATCGGTCCAGGATGTGCTGCGCGTGCGAGTATCGGCGTAGCTCAGTGACGACGGCCGCGATCCGGGGGCGTGACATGGTTGTAGTTGAAAGCAGGCAGAGGAGAGACACACGACAGGTCATGAGCGTACCCGAGTTGGCAGCGGTTGGCACGTGGACGCGGCAGTCCTGGTGAGCCGATTGCGGGGAGCGACCTTGAGAAGAGTGGTGTGTTCGGGGTAGGCTACCGACATAGAGAGACAGACGCGGGACGGTGGTCCTGCGCGGTGGGAGGACTCGCGAATGCTGAGCGTGCTCGGAGAACGGCGACGTGCCTGCGACGGGCTCGGACGTCGCGAGGCGATCCGTGTCGGCGGGTTGGGTCTGTTTGGCAGCGTCTCACTCCCGTCATTGCTTTACGCGAGGAGCGAGCAGTCGGAGGCATTGCCTCAGCGCGCCAGGAGCGTCGTGCTGATCAATCTCTTCGGCGGTCCACCTCACATGGACATGTTCGACCTGAAACCCCACGCGCCGAAAAACGTGCGGGGTGAGATGGTGGGGATTGGCACATCAGTTCCCGGTGTGTCGATCTGCAGCCTGATGCCGGGCATTGCCGGACTGATGCACGAGGCGACGCTGATTCGCACCTATTCGCACAGGTACAACAGCCACAATCCGTACAATGTCCTGACCGGATTTGACGGGGGCAATGACCGGGAGAACTACTTCGCGAAGCGGACCGACCATCCGAGCATGGGATCGATTTGCCAGCACCAGGACATCGGTCCCCGCGATGTCCCGCGGTACGTCTTGATGCCTGCTTTTCCCGGTTATGGACAGGCCCTACGTCGTGCAGGGCCCTACGGCGGATATCTCGGCAGCCAGTACGATCCCCTGTTCACCGTCTGTAGCCCCAAGTGGAAAAAGGAAGGTCGGGGGGACTACGAACCCGAACTGGCCTACGGGGCGCCTTTGCTGCCGTCGCTGGACGAATTGCCGGCCGTGACAGCCGATCGCCTTGATCGGCGCCGGACACTCTTGAGCCAGTTCAACGCGCGGCTTCGTGAAGCCGACACGCGGGGGCGTGTTGATGGCATGACCAAGTTTCAGCAGCAGGTGTTCGGCCTGTTGACGTCACCCAAGACGCGGGCGGCGTTTGACCTGGATAGCGAGCCCGCCGAGGTGCGCGACCGTTATGGCGACAACCTGTGGGGTAACAGCACGCTGGTGGCCCGCAAATTGGTCGAGGCGGGATCGACGTTCGTGACGGTCAACTGGGAGGCCAAGAACAGTGGCCACTGGGATCTGCACGGCAACAACTTCGGAATGCTGCGTGGGCAACTGCCGGTGCTCGACGCGATGGTCACCTCGCTGGTGACCGATCTCCGGGATCGCGGACTCCTGGACCAGACACTGGTTGTGGTGATGGGCGAGATGGGACGGACACCGCGGATCAACGCCAAGTCGGGTCGCGATCACTGGCCGCAGTGCGGTTTCAGTCTGCTTTTTGGTGGCGGGATGAAACGCGGGGTGGTGATCGGCAGGACGGACAAGCAGGCGGCCTATCCGACTGACCGACCGGTGTCGGCCGGCGACATGGTGGCCACGATCTACCATCAGCTCGGCGTGGATCCCGCCATGACGGTTGACGACCTGACCGGTCGGCCAATCCACATCGCCCATGGCGGAGAACCAGTGTTCGAGGCAATCGCCTGAACGGCAGGGCTGGTGCAGCTTGACCGGGCTGCCTCGGCAGGATCATAATGTGCGGCCTTCTCGGCGAGCGCGGGCTCGTCGCGGCACACAGGTCCTTGGAGCCTGTTGATGAGCGTCTACACCAAGAAGGAACTGAGAGAATTTCGGGTGTTGTTGGAACAGCTGCGCGCGCGGTTACGTGGTGATGTGCAGCAACTCACCGACGGGGCGTTGACGAAGGGTGAAGGGAACGCGGATTCCCGTAGCCCGACCCACATTGCCGATGTCGGGACTGACAACTACGAGCAGGATTTCGCGTTGCGATTCGTGGAAAACGAGCAGGAAACACTGCGCGAGATCAGTGAGGCTCTCGACCGGATCGACAAAGGAACCTACGGTCGTTGCGAACGGTGCGTCGACGACGGCAAGACGAAATCGCAATCGAAGATCAAGAAACTCAGGCTCAAGGCGATCCCGTTCACGCGGTATTGCATCGAGTGCGAGCGGTTGCGCGAGTCGGAAGCTCCATGACAGGTACGGCGGACGGATCTCCTGCGGTCGAAGGAGTCGACAATGCGGCCAGGGATGGCGTGTCGGGAAACGCCAGCCGGCCACAGGCGGCGGCATGCTGTGGCACGCTGGTCACGTTTGGCGTCTTGGCCGTCGTCGGTGTCGTGGTGGACTTGTGGTCCAAGCGAGCGGCTTTTGATCCGGCCTTTGTTCCTGGACCGTTACGCCCGATCGCAGGGGGCTGGGCGACCTTTCAACTGACCACGAGCTTCAACGAGGGGGCGCTGTTTGGTGTCGGGCAGGGACTGACCTGGCTGTTCGCCCTGCTGTCATTGGTGGCCATCGGAGGCGTTTTCTTTTGGCTGCTGACGTTGGGTGGTCGTGAGAGTGCGTGGTTGAGCGTGGCGTTGGGGCTGATTCTCGCCGGGACTCTCGGCAACCTGTACGACCGCGCCGGCTGCCACGGCGAAGTGTACCCCGACGGGACCGAGCGAGCCGGTGAACAACGGTATGCCGTCCGGGACTTCTTGTTGTTCACATTCGGCAAGCCCGGTACACCGTTGCACCAACGATATCACTACCCGGTCTTCAATTTCGCCGACGTGTTCCTGGTCACCGGGGCCATCATGCTGGTGCTCAAGTCGTTCCAGCCGGAGCCGACCACGCCTGCATCGAGTCCTCAAACAGCGACTGCAGATCCGCCTGGCTTGCCTCCCGAGGAGACAGCTTGGTGACCCGGTGTTGCGGCAGCGTGCCCTCGACCAGTGCCGGGATGTCCGCCTCGGTGTAACCGACGGCTGCAAGGCCGTTGGGCATGCCGAGGACCTGCATGAAGTGCAGGACGCGGTCAGCGAGGATCCTGCCCGCCTGGGTTCCGTCGGTGGGGTCGGCGTCCGAAATATCGGCACCAAGGGCACGGGCAGCCTCGAGATGGCGTGCCGGGTTGGAGTCGGCCGTGAATCGGACAACGGCAGCCGTGTTGAGAATCACCGAGATCCCGTGGGGTACCATCGGGTGGTCGACGTCATAGCCGGGCGGTTGGAATTCACGCACCATGCCGGCGACCGGGTAGGACATGCCATGCGGCAGATGCACACCGGCGTTGCCAAATCCGATGCCGGCGATCGCGGCCGCGAGCATCATGTTTTGGCGAGCGCCATCGTCGGAGGTGTCGGCGACGGCACGAGGCAGGTGTTCGGCCATCAACTCCAGGGCCCGGATCGACCACATGTCGCTGATTGGGTTGGTGCCCTGGTAGGCAGGCCGCTGGATCGGACGTTCCGGACGTGGCCGGTGGTTGAAAGGAATGGCGGTGTAGGATTCGAGCGCATGACTGAGCACGTCGAGTCCCGTGGAGGCGGCGACGGCCGACGGCATCGACCTGGTGTTGTCGGCATCGACGATGCCGAGCGTGGGTTTCAGGTATCGGTGAGCGATGCCGGTCTTGGCACGCATGTCGACAAGGTCAAAGATCGCGACGCCGGTGGTTTCGCTTCCCGTGCCGGCTGTCGTGGGGATCGCGATAAGAGGCTTCAGCGGACCTGGCACTGGCCGTCCCTTGCCGATCGGCGCGTTGACATAGTCCAGGAATGCAGCCGGGTGGGTGGCGTAAAGGTTGGCTGCCTTGGCCGTGTCGATCGTGCTGCCGCCGCCGACAGCGACAATCGCGTCGTAACCACCTCGTGTGACAAAGTCTGTGGCGTCCCGGAAGCTGCGATCAGTCGGCTCGACCGATATCCCCTCATAGACGTCGTAGGCCACGCTGGCGTCGTCGAGCGATGTGAACACCGTCCGACCCGTAGGAAGGTCGACGAGCGCCGGATCGATGAGAATCGCCGCCTTGCCGATCGACATGTCGGCGAGGTCCATGCCGACTTCGGCCGTCGTGCCGGGGCCGAAGCGGATGTTGGAGGCGGCCATCTGGAATGCGGTGTCGCGGTCAGTCATGCCGTCGGCCTGGTGCGGGAAAGAGGAAGTACGAGGATGGGGAACAACTGCCTCGTCAGTGGGCGGCTCTCTTTTTGCCGGGGTCGAGATCGAGCAACTTGATGTTCTTGAACCAGCAATCCGCCCCATGGTCCTGCAAGCCGATGTAGCCCTTCCGAGGGTGATTCTTATAGGCAAATGGGAACTTGTGTCGCGTGCCGTCGGGGCGGAGGCCTTTCTTGTCAAACGTGTCGAGGTCCACGTCGAGGACGGGTGTGCCGTTGACTATGCACCTGATGCGCTGACCTCGGCAGATCAGCTCCATCCGGTTCCATGTGCCTGCCGGCTTCATCGCATTTCGAGTCGGGCGGGCGAGATCATACAGGGCTCCGGTGTCATGGATTCCGGCAGTGCGAGTGTCATCGATGGCAATCTCGAGACCGTTGAAGCCGACACTACGGCCACCGACTTTCTTGAGCGTCCAGGTGCGAAAAAAAACGCCGCTGTTGCAACGTGGGCTGATCTTGAAGTCGAGCTTGAGGTGAAAGTTGGAACGCGGGGTCTTGTGAACCACCATGTACGCCCCACATCGATGCGGATTGATCGCAGCCTGCTCGACGGGACGGCGACTGGACGTTCCGTCGCTGTTCATCCAGCCGTCGAGCGTTCGACCATCAAACAGCAATTGCCATCCGTCGCGACGTTCCTCGCTCGTGAGCTGGTTATCGCCGGCCGCCCTGCACGGCGTGACGTGCAGGGCCAGGAGGCAGGCTCCCCACAAGACCCGCGACAGCCGAGTGGAATGTGGAGTGAGCATCAGGGCACCTCGTGATTGTGCCAGGAACGAGGACGTGCGGGCCTGTCGGGCCCCAGCAAGTATCCCCGAGAGGATTCGAACCTCTAACCTCTGGCTCCGGAGGCCAGCGCTCTATCCAATTGAGCTACGGGGACGCGCGTCACGCACGGCGGCTGGCTGGTACGAGCCGTATCGCACGACTTGGACGTTGTAACGTCGGCTCAAGGTGCTTGCAAGCAAGCTGCCATCTGCGGCTGCTCGCTCCCCCGCGTGTCGATTTCACATCGCTCATCGTTGTCATTTCTGTCCAGGATTGACGCGTGGATGTAGAAGTTACACTCCACGGTGCCCCGGAATCGCCCGACCCCGCGCAGGGTCTTGGTCGCAGCTGTCGACGCAAGTGTCAGATTGATAGGAGTTTGCATTCCTCTTGCAACTGCCGGGACTGAAAATATCAGGCGTCGCCTGGTCGGATGGACGTGTTGGGACCGGCAATTGCATTTCTCAGGGCTTGGACGGACCGGAGGTCGGTCCAGCGCGAGGGGGAAGACAAGTAGGGAACAGGGAGGTTCCCGTTGACCAGGTTGCTCGTTGCGGTGATGTGGATCCTGGGGGGACACGCGTGGATGGTCTCGACGTGTCCAGCGGCGGAAATTCGGACAGCGAATTTTGTCGTCACGTCCCCCGACGGAGCCCTGGCTCACCGCGTGGCGCACTCGGCAGAGTCTCTGCGGCGGGAGTTGTCGGTGCGTTGGCTCGGCCGCGAAATGCCGGACTGGTCGACCCCCTGCAAGGTCCTCGTGCGGCTGGGGCACGTTCGTGCATCTGGTGCCACAAGATTTCGGTTTCTACGTGGCGAGGTGTTTGGCTGGCAGATGACGTTGCAGGGGCCGTCGTCTGAGGTACTGGAGTCGATTCTTCCCCACGAATTAACTCATACGATACTCGCGTGCCGATTTCGTCGTCCGGTTCCGCGTTGGGCTGATGAAGGAGCGGCCGTGTTGGCGGAATCTTTGGCCGACCGACGTCGCCAGCATCGGATCGCATTACGGCTGGTGTCCGAGGGGCGGACTATTCCGCTGGCGTCACTCTTGATGATGACAGAGTATCCGACCGAGCCAGTCGGAATGAAATCGCTCTACGCCCAGGGCGTATCCCTGGTGCACTTCCTGGTCGAGCGAGGTGGACGGAGGAGATTCCTGGCCTTCTTAGACGAGGCAGAGACGTCAGGTTGGTCTCGGGCGATTGCGGTCCATTACGGCGGGGTTTCGATCAGTTCATTGGAGCAACGGTGGCGAGACTGGGTCCAGGGAGGCCCGATCACACGCGTGGTTCCCGATCGGGCTGGACTCGTGCTCCGCGGCCAGGACCCGGAGCCGCCGATGGTCGCAATAGCGGAGCGAACCAGTGGTGGGATTCTCGGCACTCAGCGTCGCCGAGTCCCTGCACGAGTGGTGGCCCGTCGCGGTGAGATTTGGCGTGCGCCCGACCCACGCCTCCAACCGCTCGCAGTCCGGCTCATCCGCCGAAGGGGCCGTTGAGCGGATCACGGGAGTCCGCTTCCGGTTCGGGGCATGACGCACTGGGTGGTGTCGCTGACGGTCGCATTGTCGATTCGAGGTCCGAGGTTAGAATGCGTCCGGCTGTTTGTGGAAAGCGGGACGCTGTGAGATGAGTGACGCTGCGGTGTTGGCATTCGTGTTGTTGGCGATCAGTGTCGTGCTGTTCGCTGCCGAATTTTTTATTCCGTCGGGCGGTCTGATCACGGTGTTGGCGGTCAGCAGCCTGGTGGCGGCGATTCTCCTGGCAGCCCAGGCCTGGTGGAGCGAGTCACCGGGCTACTTTTGGTCGTTCGTGGCCGCGGCCGTTGTACTGGTTCCGATCTCAATCGGAGGAGCCATTGAGATTCTTCCCAGGACGTCCTGGGGAAAGCGGATCACCCTCGAGCCACCCGAGGCAGAGGACATCGGAGGATACCAGGAGGAGGTTGAGTTCCTGGCATCCCAAGTGGGCCGGGTTGGGAAGACAGTCACGTTGCTCAACCCGGGCGGCATGGTCGAGATCAACGGCCAACGATTACATTGCGAGGGGGACGGCATGGTCATCGAGCGTGGAAGCTCGGTTGAAGTCACCTCACTGCGGGGCAATCGTCTGAAAGTGCGCCCCACCGATCGTGAACCGGGCGATGTACACGACGCCTCGGATGACGCGCCCCTTGACTTCACGGAATTCGAGGAGTAAACAGCATCGTGTAGTCCGTGTCTGGTGGCACGGACACCAATGGTCCCGGTGGGCATCGATCCCATTCCAAGAGGCGTCTCCGTGGAAACTGCCATCATTGTTGTGGGCGTCATCATACTTCTGGTCATCGTCGCGATCGGGATGCAGTTTTTCGGGCTGTATATCCAGTGCCTGACGACAAAGGCCGGCATCGGCTTGTTTGACCTGATCTTCATGCGACTGCGGAAGGTCAATCCGTCGGTCATCGTCCGAAGCAAGATCATGGCCAAGCAGGCCCGGTTGCTGACGGTGTTTGAAATCTCGACCCAGGAATTGCAGGCGCATTACCTGGCCGGCGGCAACGTTCCCAACGTGATCCGCGCCCTCGTGGCCGCCAACCGCGCGAAACTCAACCTCGACTTCGACACGTCTCGGGCGATCGACCTGGCCGGCCGCGATGTTCTCGACGCCGTGCGGACCAGCGTCTATCCGAAGGTGATTGACTGTCCCGATCCGACCAAGACGTCAGGCACCCTCGACGCCGTCGCCGGTGATGGAGTCCAGCTCAAGGCGCGGGCTCGTGTCACTGTGCGCACCAATATCAACCAGTTGATCGGAGGGGCGACCGAGGAGACGGTGGTCGCACGCGTTGGCCAGGGCATCGTCCAGGCGATTGGCTCTACGCCCTCCTACAAGGCGGTCCTGGAAAACCCTGACTCGATTTCTCAGACGGTGCTGGGCCAGGGACTCGAAGCGCAGACCGCATTCGAGATCGTTTCCATTGATATCGCTGACGTGGACGTTGGCGAGAACATCGGGGCCCGGCTCCAGGCTGACCAGGCGGAGGCGGACATGCGGGTGGCCCAGGCCAAGGCGGAAGAGCACCGCGCGTTGGAGGCGGCGCGTGAGCAGGAGATGGTGGCGAAGGTCCAGGAGAGCCGGGCGAAGGTAGTGTTGGCCGAAGCCGAGGTGCCGCGAGCTATTGCCGACGCATTCAACGAGCAGAAACTGGGACTCATGGATTACTACGAACTGAAGAATGTCCAGGCCGATACGGACATGCGTCAGACCATCGCCGGCCGTCCTGCCGGTGGCAAGAACTAGTCATTTTCGAACATGTTCTGCTGCTTCTCCTTGGCCGAGCTCTTTGTCATGCCGCTGGTTGCCTTCGATAATGAAGCCGTCGGACCCCTGATCTTCGGTGCGATCGCACTTGTTGGCTGGATCATCAACAAGCTGAAGGAAAGGGACAAACCGGGTGGGCTTGGCGAGCCCCAGGTGGGCGGCGGCGGGCAGGTCCAGGCAGAAATTGACAAGTTTCTGCAGCAGGTGCGAGGTGGGGGCGCGGCGGGCGGTCGTCAGGAACCTCCAGCGGTTTTGACAAGCAGCGACGCTTTCGAATCGCCCGAACCGGCCACTCGCCCGCGACTTGTCCAGCAGACCACCCGGCGCCCGGCGTCACCAGGGAGCGAAAGCGGTCCTCGAAAGAGCCTGGCCGACCGGCATGTGATTGGGGATCGACACATTGATTCCGGGGTGGCGGGGCACGTTGTGGACCACATCCCCGGCGAACGCATGGATGGGCTGGTTGAACAGGACCTGGGAGATGGTGTGTCTCAGAGTGTCTCGGCTCACATGGGGCCCGGAGAGTCGACGGCGGACGTGTGGGTCGACACCGACCAGTGGACCGCCGACAACCTGGTTGGGCTGTTGAGCCGACCGGATGGGATTCGGCAGGCTGTGCTCATCCAGGAGATTCTCGCACGCCCGAAGGCACGCCGTGGTCGAAGCGGACTTTGAATCGCAACGCCGCGTGCTGCTTCTCGCGGGCGACCTGGAGGTCCGTGGCCGCACGATGGGACTGTTGCGGCTCGCCGAGCTCCTGCCCGATCGGGGCTACCTGGCCCTCGTCGCCTGCAGCAATCGGAGCCGCGTGTCGGCTCGGCAACGGCGGGACCTGGAGATTCTCGAGTACGGTGGCCTGGACGGACACCTGATGGGATCCCTGGTTCGGCGATTCCTCGCACACGACCTGGCCGATGTGCCACCGGATCTGGTGCATGTCCAATCGCTGGACCTCGTGCCAGTGGCCGAGTGGTTGTCGCAGAAGTGGGGCGTCCCGGTGGTGGTCAGCGTGTCAGAGGTGCAGAGTGGAACGAGACGATTGCGGCGTGCCAGGCAGTCGTCGTGCGTGGCTCGCGTGCTGGCCGTGAGCCAGGCCGTGGCCGATTCGCTGGTGGATCTGGGTGGGGTGTCAGCTGATCGAATTGTCGTTGTCCCGAGCGGTGTTGCCGTTCCCCGTGTCGACCGACTGGTTTCGGTGCTGGATCCTGAACACGTTCCGGTATTTGGGACCGCGGGGCCACTCGAGACCATCAAGGGCCTCCCGTACTTCCTGGGAGCTGCCCAGAAGGTTCTGGCGGCGGGGCGTGACGCCGAGTTCCTGGTGGCCGGCTCGGGACCAGAAGAGGACAACCTGCGTCGCCTGGCCGGTGAACTGGGAATTCGGGAACGGGTGACATTCTTGCCGAATCGGCCCGACTTTTCTGATGCGCTGGGGGCGGTCGACGTCTTCTGCCTGCCGTCGCTGCAACAGGGATTGGGGACGATCATGCTCGAAGCCATGTCGTTGGGGCGGCCGGTGATTGCCTCCGACGTGGGCGGGATCTACAGTGTCGTGCGTGATGGCGAAACGGGCTTGGCGGTGACTCCGGAAGACAGTGGGCAATTGGCTCGCCAGATGATCGCGCTGCTCGATGATCCCGTTCGGGCGCGAGCCCTCGGAGAAGCCGGTCGCATCGAGGTGACCGAGCGATTTGGTGTCGAGAGGATGATTGACCAGGTGGTCGAGGTCTACGACGGCTTGCTCCAGACGGATACCTCGAATGGTCTCGATACGTCGACGCCGTTGAACGCGGCCCATGAGGAGAGGGACAGCCGATGAAGGCGGAGATTGTGGCCATTGGCAGTGAATTGACCAGTGGTGCGAAGCTGGACACCAACAGCCAATGGCTGAGCCTGCAACTGGCGGAACTCGGGATTCCGGTTGCCTATCACACGACCATGTCGGACTCGCTGGATGCCATGATCGACGTGTTTCGCACGGCGTCCGCCCGTTGCGACCTGGTGTTGATCACAGGCGGACTCGGGCCAACGCTCGACGACATCACGAGGCATGCCATGGCAGCGCTGGCCGGGGTGGAGCTCGTTCTGGACCAGGACTGTCTGGATCACATCACCACCCTGTTCGCCAAACGCGATCGACCGATGCCCGACCGCAACCGCGTCCAGGCCATGCTCCCGGAAGGGAGCCGGGCGATCGACAATCCGCGTGGCACGGCGCCAGGCATCTGGATGGCGCTGACGAGACACGACGGGTCTCCATGCCAGTTGATCGCGATGCCCGGCGTACCGAGCGAAATGAAGCGGATGTTTGGGAACGAGATCAAGCCGCACCTGGAAGGCTCGGGGCTGGTGATGAGACGGGCGTTGGTCCATTGTTATGGCGTGGGGGAGTCGACGTGCGAGGAGATGCTCGGCGAATTGACCGCCAGGGACCATGATCCGGAAGTCGGAATCACCGTACACGAAGCGACGATTACGTTGCGGATCAATGCGTGCGGGTCGACTGAACAGGAGTGCGTCAAGAAAATCGATGGAGCGCGGCAGGAGATTCATCAGCGGCTTGGTGACCTGGTGTTTGGCGAAGCCGACGACACTCTCGAGAGTGTCGTCATGCACAGGCTCCGGGAACTGGGCCTGACGGTGGCGACGGCGGAAATCGGGACCGGGGGTGTGCTCTCGGCCTGGATCACCGACGCCGATCCCGGTGGCAGTGGATTTGGCGGGGGGAGTGTGGGCGCAGACGCGGCACGCATGCTCAAGGTGATGGGGGCCACTCGCGAGGACGCGTTGTCCAGCGATCCCCAGACACAGGCTCGGCAGTTGGCCGAAGCATGCCGTGAGTTGCACGAGGCCGACTTTGGACTGGGAGTCGCCGACTGCCCGGACTACGACCCGGATGACAAGGAGGTCGATGTGCCCTCGACGTGGGTTGCCTGTGCCGGCCCCAACGGGACCGAGACCCGGTCGATCACGTTACTCGGTGACGTGTCATTTACCCGCAACCGTACGGCGAAGACGATCCTGAACCTCCTGCGCGAGAAACTGGCCACAGATGCCCCGCCCGTCCCTGGGCAAACGGGGTAGAGACACCCGCACAAATCCCATTGGGATTCCAGCCTCCCGTGATGGGCCGTCGAGGTTGCGGCTATCCCGCCCGCCGGGTTTTTGTGGCGGAATCGGCAGATGGCAGGTTGATGACCGAATGGCCGGCGTCGGAGAATTCTGAGGCCAGCGCGGTGTCGCGTGTCATCACGATCACCTGGGTGACCTCTTCGGCCCACGTTCCCAGCACCTCCACGGCGGCCGAACGAGAGGACTGGTCGCACTCGGCCAGGACATCATCGAGCATCAACGGCATGCTCACGCCCTCTTCGGTGAGTTGTTGAGCGACCGCCAGCCGAACGGCGAGATGCAGCTGGACCAGGTCGCCGGATGACAAGGACTCCGCCAGGTGACCGTGCCCCGACGAGTCATCGACAACCAGCTGACGGCTGCTGATCGGGCACCAGGCCCGCTGGTAGCGACCCCGGCTGAGTGCAGCAAGATGAGACGACGCCAGCTCAAGAGCACGGGGCTGATGATGCGTTTCGTAGTCCGCCTGGAGCTGCCCGACCTGCATGTGGAGCCAACGCGCGGCGATGTGATGACGCGTTTCTTCTCGAATCTGGCCACGAATCGCCTCGCGCTGTCGCGACAATTGCTGGCAGTTTCGATCGGTTTCAAGCCGTAGCCTGGTGGCGTGTGACTCGTGCTGCGATGCCGTGGCGCTTTCGATCTCGGCAACCAGTTCGTCCACGCGGCGTGTCAGTCGAAGAATCTCCTGCTGATGGCCCTCCGCGTCGAACCACGTGAGCTGGCGCGGGTCGATGGCGATGTCGCCGTGTTGCCCGCCGATCCTGGAGAGTTCCTCGTTGAGCTGTGTTTGCCGGGAAGCCAGGGCGCTGACCCGGGATGCGGTCACGGCACGGTGCCGCAACTCGGCGGCGTCCAGGGCGCCGGCCTGCACCATCAGGGCAGCGACCTGGGACTCGAGCGTGGTAATCCGTCCGGCGTAGTCAGCTGCTTCACGACGACGGTCGCGGCGGCTTTCCCTGAGTGCCTGGCTGCGTTGTCGCCTCGTTTCCGCCTGGTCAACTCGTACCTGCAGCCGGGACATCGGGTGTCGGTCGTCAGAGCCGTTGCGGATCGACGCGTCGAGTCCGTCAGGCTCCGACAACCAGCGAGGCATGGCATCCTCGGCCGACTCGATTCGTCTGAGCCATGTCGACTGATCGGCGACCAGGCGGCCCTGTTCGTCCTCAGCCCTGGCGATCGAATCGAGGATCGGTGCGAGATCGAGTGCGGCGCGGTAAAGCGAGATCAACGCGTCGATGGCGTCCCTCCGCGTGTGGTCCTCCGGCTGAGCGGGCGCCAGGTCATCCAGCCCAATGGCTGTCACCTGCTGTCGCCAGTCGCCGAATGCCACCGTGGCACGACGCTGCAGGGACTCGAGGTGGTTTGAGAGCTCCTGCTCGCTGGTCTCCAAATGTTCGAGTTCCTGTCGAGAGGTGAGAAGTCGCTCGAGTTGTCCGATCTGGCGAGTTGTCCGATGGATGATGTCGGAAGCATCCGACCCGACTGGGCCCAGGTGCTCACAAGCGGTCTCGGCTTCCACCAGTCTCGCGTCCGTTTCGTCAAGCAGGCGGGCCAATTCTTCGGTCCGAGTGGCCGAACGTTGACGTGAGAAGCGGTCAACACACCAACTGCCCACGAGGCAAATGACACCGAGCATTGCCACTGCGGAGCCGATCAGTCCATTGACCAGCAAGCCAGATGCAAAGCCAGCGATAGAGAGTCCGGCGCCGGATGCCCCGAACCCGGCGAGGGCCATGCGGACGGGCCGTGGCAGTTGCACAGTCGACGTGGTCCTGGCCCACTCTTCATCGAGCGAGACACGCCGTTGACGCAATTCGGCAATACGAATCGAGAGTGTGGCCGAAGTGGCCAGGTGGTCGAGTCGTCTCGACATCTCGTCGATGGCACGTGTGATGCTGCTGGCGGAATCGAGGGGTACAGACAGGGCATGGTCGCCATTGCTGATTGCCAGGATGTCCTGCTGCAAGGTATCCCGGAGTCGCTCGATCTGGTCAACCAGCTGCCTGTGCTGCTGGCGGTTCTGCGCGACCGACTCGTATGCTTCGATTGCGATGCGGCCCAGGCGACGTAGTGCGAGTCCGGCCGTGGGAGAGCGATCGAGTTGTGACAGCCTTGCGGGAGTCCAGTCAGGGCCGAGAGAACTGAGCTGGTCGGCAAGATGTTGCCGTTGCGCGTGGAGGTGTTCGGTGGCATGTGCCAACTGCCGATCGGCATCATCGAGCCGTGCGCGGTCATCGAGGAGATGCCGTGCCACCGAGAGGGCCTCGACATGGTGAGCGGGGAGTTCAAGACGGCCGGATTCGACAGCCAACTCGCGTGCGTCGGCCAACAGGGCTTCACGGCATCCCCTCGCATCAGCAATCTGGGACTCGAGATCTTCAAGTCGCTCGACCGCGTTACCCGGGAATCCGACAAGTGGTGGGAGCTCTGCCAGTTCTCTCTCGACCTCACTCAGCTGTTGCCAGAGTGGAGCCGCCTTGGCGACGAGGCGCAGACCACGCAGTTCGCGTCGCAACCCGTCCAATGTGTCTTCTGCAGCCGCCACACGACACTTCGCGGCATGCCAGCTGTCCACTGACTCGTCGTATTGGGCCCGGACCTCGCGCTGACGGTGCATTTCGCGGCAGACCGCCTGGTGGCGGTCCCAAAGTTCTGCAAGGCGAGGTGGGAGGTCGGAGGCGGCGTCCTGTCCGAGGGCCTCTCGGAACCCGTCCAGCGCACGTCCCCTGGGCCCGACTGACAGGCGAAAGATCTTGTCAACGAGCCGGGCGTGGTCGTACTGGTTGGTCGCTCCGAAGTCGGATGGTGTCACAAGAAACGCCTGGCGAAAGAGCTCGTCGTCAAGCGGTCCGAGGTGAGCTGCCAGTGTGTCTGAGGTGAGGTGAGAGCCCGGCAGGTTAGGATTCTCGGGGCCGACGATGCGGACGACACCCTGACCGTCTGCTGGGGCGGCCCGGTGCAGTTCGAATCGGGTCTTGCCATCACTGAGGACCAGGTGACCGCGTCTGAGGTGTGGTGGACTAGGCCTGGGACCTCCCGGTGCCGGATGAGAAGACGGTGATGGGGGGAAACCAAAGAGAATCCCCCGTACAAATCTGGCCAGTGTGGATTTCCCACATCCGTTGGGGCCGCACAGGACTGTCATCCCCTGTCCCGAAAACTCGAGATCCAGGTCCCGCCACGGACCAAAGCGGTCGATATGAAGTCCGACGAGTTTCATCATGCGCCCCGCCTGTCGCTATCGGAAAGCAGGCGGCACGCGAGATCCCGGGCAGTGGACAAGATGTCCTGGCCCGAGATGCCTGGTGTCCAGTCGTAACCGGGGGCGTCTTGGTGATCCGGAACGGAACGTGCCGGGACAGCGGACAGCAGCCCATCCATCTCGGCGACGTTCGCCTCTCGAAGCCGTCGGGCCAGGTCGAAAGCAAACGTGTCCTCGGGTCCAATCGCATCAGGCGTGATGGGACCGGGATGAGTGTGGATCAGGTGAGTCCAATGAGGTGGAGAGGCGGCGTCCAACAGCGATAGGCAGTCTGCGATGGGAGGCGGTGGGGCAGACGCAGCATAGACCAGGTCCCACTGGCATAGCATGAGCCCGCCTGCATCCGTCGCCGGGAGTTCGGGCAGATTGTCGAGGATCTTCCGCATGTCACCTGGCAGGCTCCCTCCCGCCAACTCCTGGGAGTCGCCAGGTGCGAGATGCACCTCGTGTGACACCCTCGCGAAATCGGAGATGACGATCGGCGTGATGGTCGCCGGACCCACGTTGTCGATTGTCACCAGTGACGCCGTGCCCCGGCCGACCGCTGAGGTCTCGAAGGGCACAATCGGTCCCGGTCCGTGCGTCACGAGGCGGCCCGAGCGTGTGGTTTGCGCGGCCGATGTGCCGGCGATTGCGAGAAAGTCCAGTTGGCGGGCGATGGTCGGATCGATGCGATCTGGCGGCTGTCCCAACGGAGTCCAACCCAGCCTGGGACCTGTCGACTCCACCGGATCATGGTCATCGAGCCGACCGATCGTGATCGGGGGACGATCTGCTCTGTCGATCGTGCATCCGGGAGAGTCAGCGTCGAGGACCACCAGGTGATCTCTCACGCGTTGCCACGCAACAGATTCGGCCGTGTCGGACGCAAGAACAATGACCGGGATGTTGATGGCCGCACACTGGTCGGCGAGAGTTTGTAACGAGTGGAGCCCACTGGCTCCGGTCCCGCAGCGATCGCCGCCGTGTCCGGCGATGAGGAGAAACTCCACGTCGCGTTCGCAGCAGACCGTGCCAAGTCTCGAGATGGCGCGTCGTGTTGCGGATTCCAACACCCGGTTGTGCTTGCCGGGGACTGCCGCCGACAGCTCGATCGGTCGATCGGGATCGAGATCGGAAGCGAACAGGAATCTGAGAGTGTCGGAGGGCATCCGGGACCCCGGCGGGAACGAGGGCGGAGCGGCAGTGTAGTTGGGCGTCCGATTGTCGAAAACCCCGCTTTTGTGCGCCACGCTCGGAGTTGCGAGGAGGCTGTTATTGATCGCTGGAGGCGTGGCTGAACATAATGTCGCGATGACTGAGCCAAGTGGTGGTCCGAACCGGACCCTCGTGGGCCTGGTGGCCATCGCCTTTCTCGTGGGGGCTCTCGGAGTCTGGTGGTGGGATCCGAGTGGTCACTGGGCGGAAGGAGCGATCGGCGGCCTGGTCCGGATCGGCGTTGTGATCGGGTGCCTTTGGCTGGCACTGCCTGGCCGATTTGGATCAGCACCGGGCACGAAGATCTCTATGAAGCTGTTTCTTGGGGTCATGCTGGTCGTGGCAGTGATCTGCTGGCGACCTCGCGCGGTGCTGATCATTATCCCGCTGCTGGGGGTGATTGGCTTCATCGCGGTGGTGCTCAAACCACGCGCCACCCGGCCCTAGATCGACACCCCACTCGCGGGATGCCTGCATGCACGGCTGCAGCCTGTCGCTGACTACCTGGTCCGGGTTTTCTGGCGGAGGCGACGGTCCGAGACGTAGGATCTCGCGGCGGTACGCAAAAAGGCGTCGCGTTCGGACTGGCTGATGCCCTCGAGCCGGTCAGCAATCGACTCGACCCAGCCTGGCTTCTTGATCGAGGCCACGTGCATCATGCGGAGAAACCTGCTGATGTCGCGGAAGTTGCGATCGGCCATCACGTTGGTGACCGGCGAGACCAGGCGGGCGACATTGCGGACTGAGTCTTGGGGGAAAGCGAGAAACATCGCAGCCTGGTGTGCCACAAATCGCCGGCCTTGCTGATCTTGCTCGAATCGATGCCTGAGTACGACGAGCCCCTGGCTGCGAATCGGGGTTGGGATCAGGCCGCTATGCCAGTTGCCGGTACCGTGGATGATCAGCAGATCCCGCGTCTGCAGCAGGACCTCGATCGTACCCCTCGATCCGTCCTTGCTGACGGCTGCATAGTGTCCTGGCGCGAGCTTCTTCAACTCGAGGTTCGAGATCCCGAGGACTTTCCACACGGCGACAGCCATATCGGGGTGACTGCGGTAGTACTCGTAGGCGGCCGGCTCGAGTTCGATGCGTAATGCCGGAAGGCAACGGAACAGCGGTCGGCCGGCGATCAGAGTCTCCACCTGAGTCCGGTGGTGATCCTGGAGCCGGTCGATCGGGATCGCATCGATGATGGCTTCGCGAGCCTCCGACGACGAGGTGGCCGGGGCGATTTCCTGGATCGCCAATGCGGGATCGGATTCGGTCGGGCGTCGCTGCCGTGTCCGGCGGGCCCTGGCCGGCTGGACCTCACGGCCTGCATCATCCTGTGCCGGCAGAGTGGGTAGGGGAGCCAGGCTACTGGTGGCGAGCAGCAAGCATAGGATGCCGATGGACCGCAGGCTAAGCGGGCATCGGGCTGGCAAGGGTGTCAGCAGGTCAGGCAGCATCGAGCATCCCAGCTCGGTGGCAACGGACGAAGGGCACCTCCTGGTCGAGACACCCCCTGTCGAGATCGGCTCGTCGGTCGTGGCGACTTGATGGGTTTCGGGTCGTCAGCCGGTGTCATTGCGTGCCGAGGCATGTCGAATAGCCGTTGATGAGATGTCGCATCGGAAGTCTTCAGCCGGGATGCCCTCGAACAGAGTCTCGTGTGCGGGAGGCAGCGAAATCGCATCCAGGTCGAGAAAGGTGTTGCCGTCCAGCCGACCGGCAACGAGAAAGCGACAATCATGGCTGGCGATCGTCGACAGCGCCTGGTCGCGGCGAGCGGGGTCATTGGCGTAAAACCGTGGATCGACAATGCGCACGGCCGTGTCGTGTCCGACGACGAACGTGGTTCCAGGAAACAACCTCGACTTTTGTTCAAACGTCGCTGCAGCGGTGATCGCCAGGGGGTGGTCAGTGAAGGCCGCTCGACGCCTCTCGAGAGTCTCAAAGTCGAGTGCCGGCTTGTCGGCATTTGTGGCCGTCAGCTCGTAGTAAACCGGACCGGACAGGATCTGTTCGGCAGCCTCTCTGAGTTGCTCGTGGCCCTTGTGCCTGGGAGCGAATGAGCCGCAGAGGAGCCCGACTGGCGGGGCGTCGAGCGTCCGGCTCCAGGTACCGGCTGGCAGGGCCCAGGCGACCTCGCTCCGGCGATTCCAGACGTCGGCCAGCTCCGGGCTGGCGGTGGTCCTGTTCCTGGTGCAGACATCGCCTGCGCCGAGGGGAACGGCGACGCGTTGAGTGACATGAGCCGCCTCGGCGAGCAGGTCGAGTGCCAGTCTGGCCACCAGGTCCTCCTCCTCGGCGCGGCTTCGCACATCCTTTTCCAGGTCCAGATGGACAGAGGCTGTAGTCGCCGCAGTTTGGATCGCAATGTGGGCCCGATGGGGGCCTCGCTTCGGTCGATCGGAGGCGAGCGAGCAGGTCGCGGCGAGCCCGACGATGTCCTCGACCGGGCAGTCTTGTGCCAGTCGACATCCGCGGTCATGGGCTCGCACGCTCATCGCCAGTGCCGTGGCGTGGCTGCAGGAACTCTCAGGGCGTTGTCCGAGATAGTCGCTGAGCCCGCTGGAGGCATACGGCACGTGGGCTTCGAGCACGGTCTGTGAGGCTCCGGGGACACACAGCAGCCTGGAAATCAGCAGGCTCGCGCCTCCGGTGACCACGATGGCGGCACGTGTGGGCTTGTCGTGCAACGCGTGGATCATCGCTTCATCCGCGTCGGTCAGCACTTCATGGTCACGGCCTGTCATGGTCTCACCCAGCCTAGCGAGTCGAGGCGAGCGATGCGCAGAACGGGCTGTGGATTGGGCCAGGGCGCACGACGGCCAAGTTGTCGGCCCGTGTCCACTCTCGTAAGCTGTGTCTCCCCCCCGCTTCGCCGTGTTGTGCGACCAGGTCTGACGATGTGGAGGCCGGATCGTACAGGGGTGCGGGAGTATTCTCAGGAGACAGACGGCGTGGACACCTTTGCATTGCGGCCGATGCATGAGGCAGATCGGTCAGAGGTTGCCGAGTTGATCTACTCGTCGATCAATGCCTGGTATGCGGCCCACGGCATGCCAGACATCTTCCGGGGTGGCCCGGTCGTCACGGAGGTGTTCTACGACGTGTACAACGCCCTGGAGCCCGGTTGCACGGTCGTGGCCGAAAACGAGCGGACCGGCCGCTTGATGGGGTCGTGCTTCTACCATCCCCGAGAGCATCATGTGTCGCTCGGGATCATGACCGTCCATCCCAATTACTTTGGTCACGGTGTCGGAAGTGCGCTGCTGAAGCACATCATCGCATTCACCGACACCAACGGCTACAGCCAGTTGCGATTGACGCAGAGTGCCCTGAATCTCGATTCCTTCTCGCTCTACAACAAGCACGGTTTCGTGCCGCGTTATGCCTACCAGGACATGTTGCTCGCGGTGCCGGAGGGCGGTGTGTCATTTGAAACACGCCGCGATGCGGATGTCACCGATGCGGAGGACGGAGATGTCGAGGCGATGGCGTCGCTGGAGCATGACGTCAGTGGCATCACTCGCCGAGAGGACTACAGGTATTGCATCGAGAACGACCTCGATATCTGGCACGTGGCTGTCTGTCGCGGGCGTGATGGTGATCTCGACGGATGGATGATCAGCTGCGGACACGAGGCGATGAACATGCTGGGACCTTGCGTGGCTCGTGACGAGGAGACGGCGGCGGCGCTGATCCGGGACGGTCTCAATCGCTATCCCGGTCGCACTCCGGTCTTCCTGGTCCCGATGGACAAGCCCGACCTGGTCTCCCGCCTGTATGCGTGGGGGGCTCGCAACTGTGAAATGCACTTCTGCCAGGTCCGCGGCGACTGGCAGCCCTTCGACGGCATCAACATGCCATCCTTCCTACCCGAGACGGGTTGAGACGGCCTGAGACGGCCTGAGACGGTTTGTTGGCCGGTCTCAGCCCCGGCGACTTCTGGCACATGAGGCACCCGATATGACTGACAACCCGATCTGGCAGCTGCCCGCAACAACAATCTCCGAACGCGTGCGTTCAGGCGACCTGGGTGCGGTTGAGGTGACCGAGGCGATCCTGTCCCGGATCGAGCAGCTCGATCCCGAGATCAACGCGTTCTGCACTTCGATGGCAGACGCGGCGCGGCGTCGGGCCGCGGAGATTGATGACGAAGTGGCTGGCGGAATTGACCCGGGGCCGCTGGCCGGCGTGCCCATTTCGATCAAGGACAACCTGTACATCGCGGGTGAGCGGACGACATTCGGTTCGCTGTGGTTCAAGGATAATGTCACCCAGGAAGACACGCCGCTGGTGGCACGACTCAAATCGGCAGGAGCCGTTCTGATCGGTCGGACCAACAGTCCGGAATTCGGGTGGAAAGGCGCCACCGACAATCGACTGTTCGGTGTGACACGCAATCCGTGGAACACAGAAACCACTCCCGGAGGCAGCAGCGGCGGCGCATCGGCGGCGGTGGCAGCCGGACTCGGTCCTGTCGGAATCGGAACCGATGGGGGCGGGTCGATTCGAATTCCAGCGGCCTTCTGTGGGCTCTTTGGGATCAAGGCGTCGTTTGGGCGCGTGCCCAATTACCCAGCCACGACGGTGGATTCACTCCGCCACAAGGGGCCGTTGACCCGCACGGTGGCGGATGCCGCCCTGGTACTTGATGTCATCGCGGGGCCGGACGACCGTGACGCGATGTCATTGCCTGGCGAGACCATGCGGTACAGCGAGGTCCTGGAGGAAGGGATTTCGGGATGGAAAATTGCTTACAGCCCGGACCTGGGGTTCGGCGAGGTGGATCCCGAGGTCGCATCGATTTGTGCAGCGGCAGCTGAGCAGTTCTCAAACGCGGGGGCTTTGGTCGAAACCGTATCGCTTGACTGGCCGGACCCGTATGACTGCTGGAATATCTACTTCTACGGAGGGATAGCCGGGTCGTGCGGCCCGCGACTGGCCGACGAGGGGGATCAGCTGGACCCCGGATTGCGAGAACTGGTCGAGGAGGGGGTGAAGCTCACGGGAGGCGAATTCGCCCGGGCGGCCCTGGATCGGTTTGCATACTGGCAGCAGGTGGTGAGTCTGTACGATTCCTACGACTTGCTGGTCACACCCGGTACGGCCGTGCCACCATTTCCGGTGGGGCACGACAATGCGCCCCCGATGCCGGGTCAGGAGCCGCGGCCGTTGTTGTGGACGCCGTTTACGTATCCGTTCAACCTGACGGGTCAGCCGGCCGCTGTGGTGCCGTGCGGCTTCACGGCGAGCGGGCTGCCCCTGTCGCTTCAGGTCGTCGGACGACGCTACGATGACGCCGGTGTGCTGCGAGCATGCCGCGCCTTCGAGCAGGTCGCCCCGTGGGCCGACCGGTGGCCCGAGTTGGTCCAGGGGAACCCCTAGGCCGACGCCTCGTCGTCGCTGCCTTCCGGATCTCCGGGTGGCTCCGTTTCGATGGCCGTTTCCCCGGGGGCCGTATCGCTGGCGGCGGTGGCGTCCGTCGACTCCACCGATGCCGAATCGGTGTCCAGGTGAATGGCCTGGTATCCGCCGTTCGCGTTGAAATAGGTCATCAGGGCAAGGTATGCGACACACATCGCGACTGGCAGGACCGTTGCCGTGCGAAGCACAGCCTTCTTGGAACCATCCTGCACGGTGGCGATCGTGGCCTTTTCTGCATCGTTGGCCGACTGCTCATCGACGCTCTGGTAGCTGATCATGCCCAGGAAGCTCTTCTCTTTCGTGCTGGCAACAGTCTTGTCATAGATCGCTGCGTGTTCGGTCTTCAGCACATTGGCGGTGTCGACATCCTGCACGTAACCCAGCCAGGCGGCACCGAGGGTGCCGACGCTGAGCATGCCGATGCCGGCGATCATGTTGATGCCCAGTGCACCGCTCTTGGGAAACTGCTCGGAGATGACGCCGAGAGTCGCCGGCCAGAAGAACGTCTTGCCGAAGCCATAAAGCGTGGCGACGGCAAAGATCAGGGCGAAACCGCTGACCGACCCGAGCAGGTAGAGTCCGACGGCGGCGAGACCGGCCGAAACGGCCAGAAGGCTCAGAGGCTTGAGACTGTGGACGATGGGGCCGGCCGTAAACCTGAGCACCATCATGATCAGAGACGTGTAGACCAGGACCCAGCCTGCGTCGATGCCGACATTCTTCATCTCGCCAGTCATCAGCGGTGTGATCCAGCTGTCGGTGCCCAATTCGGTCGTGGCCAACGGGCACATGATCAGGACCATCAGGAAGAAGATCGGGCGTCCGAGGGTCTGGACGTAGGCGGCGAACGGGAGGATCAGGGCCGCCATCGCGATCACCTTGTACGTGGTGTTCAATTCGAAGACGCGACCCACTTCGAGCACGACCAGTACGACGGCGACGCTCCACGAGAGGATGCCCGGTTCCTGGAGCATCTCCTTGAAGCTCACGCCTGCCTTCACGCGTTCCTGGACGGGGAATTGTCTGCCAAAGAGCATCACCGCGTAGGCAACGATCGGCAGCAGTGTCAGCAAGATGATCGTCGAGTAGTTGACGATGTGACCGGCGTCGTTCTTGCTGGCAACTCCCATGAACAGCAGGCCGGCTATGACCAGTCCGCCCGGCCATCCCGCGTGAAGGATGGCCAGCCACTTGGTCTTTTGCTTGGGAAACATCGTGGCGACGACCGGGTTGATCACCGCCTCGACAGTTCCATTCCCCAACGCACCGACGATCGATCCCCAGTAAAGCGTTGTGTAGGCGTTTTCTCCGCCGGCGGAGTAGAGCATCACCGCCTGGATGATGTGGCAGATCCCCGCAAAAATCATCGCCTTGCCATAACCAATGCGGTCAATGATCAGGCTGAAAATGATGATGCTGATAGCAAACGGCCACAGGCCGGCGCCAAAGATCTCGCCTTGTTGCGTCTTGTCGATTCCGAATTCGGCCCCCCAGGTCTCCATCAGCATCGCACGAACCTGGAAGCCAAAGGCGGTGGCGATGAGCGCGGCAAAGCAGCCCCAGAACAGGAGCTGATTCTGTTTGCTGGTGGACTCAGTCGTGTCGGCGGTCACCTCGGAAGTTGCCATCGGCGCTTGATCCCGTGCCTGGAGAAGACAATGGCAGGAAGGCCAGGTTCGATCCCAGGAGACTCCCCGCGTGAAGTCCGGTCATCCTAGTGTCTGCCCCAAATCGTGCATATTCCAGTTGACGCAAAAACCGGGCGAGACGTGCCGTTGGACCCGCATGCCATGACCGTACCTCGACCCGCTCCGGTCACCGTCGACACCGTCTCGGGGCAGTTGCTATCCTGCGAGTCATGAGACCATCTCAGCTGCCCGATCGCCGCAGTTTTGTCCGTCTCGGGCTGGGACTCACCTCAGCGGGGGTCTTGCCCCAGGCTGTTTGGGCGGACAGGGCTCAGCGCGGAGCCGCGAAGCAGGTTCTGGTGCTTTTTGAGCAGGGAGGGGTTTCTCAGATTGACACCTGGGACCCCAAGCCGGGCGCTGTGGAGGAGCACCGGAGTCCGTTTGAGCCCGTGGCTACCAGCGTGCCCGGACTGCAGTTCACTCGGCTCCTGGCCCGAACCGCTCCGCTGGCCCACAAGCTGACGATCGTCCGTTGCATGACCCAGCCGACTCCGGGCATTGGGAACTCTCATCCCAAGGGGTCCCAGTACATCTATTCCGGAGAGGCTCCCGGTGGTCCCGTCGAGATGCCCGATATCAGCTCGGTTGTCGCGATGATCCAGGGGAGTCACGCGGCTCACCTGCCGTCAAACATCATGGTGCCGGGCACGAACGAACAGTCGGCGGCCACGCGAATTGGTTTTCTGCCGCCGGCTCACAAGGTGTTCAAGACCGGAGGCAATCCGGCGGATCCCAACTGGTCGGTGCCCAACCTGGGTCTGCTTGGCATCGACGATCGCCAGTTTCGATCCCGTGCCAGGCTTCTCGATCGCCTCAACATCGGACTGCTGGGAGCGGAGGCATCGGGGGAGGCCCGGGCCATGAAGGCGTTGATGGCACGTGCCTCCGACATGTTGACCAACCCGGCGACGCGGCGGGCCTTTGATCTGTCGGCCGAACCCGCTGCGGTCCACGACCGCTATGGGACCGGGATGCGAGGCCGCAGTTACCTGCTGGGACGCAAGTTGATTGAGAGTGGGGTGCGTTTCGTGATGGTGGATGTGCGCGAGCCACAACGCAGTTTTCGAGACGGCAAGGCGGTCGGCTACGGTGGCGGCAGCAACATGAACTGGGACCACCACGATGCGATCTACGCCAAGACCAACACGAACATCAAGGGAGGCGGAGCCGGGCGGGGACGCTGGGGGATCCAGACCTGGCCGATGATGGGTAGTACCGACCAGGCCCTGTCGGCCTTGATCGAAGATATGGATCAACGGGGATTGCTCGAGGAGACGCTGGTCTGTTTCGTCACCGAGTTTGGCCGGACGCCCAAGATCAACAACCGGCAGGGCCGTGACCACTGGACACACGCGTTCAGTTTCGCGTTTGCGGGGGCCGGAGTACCGGGTGGACAGGTCGTTGGCGCCACCGACAAGGACGGTGGCTACATCACGAGTTCACAGGCCTACACGATCGAGGACTATGCTGCGACGATTTATGGGAAGCTCGGGATCGACCGCCGCAAACCGGTCTACACGCCAGCCGACCGGCCCATCCTGTTGGCCAGGCATGGACACCCGATCAGCGAGTTGTTTTGAGCAGAGTTGAGTGGGTGGGCTCAGTCGGTGCGAGCACACACCGCGATCGCCCATCGATCTCCAGGAAGTACCAGGCGACATGATGAAGCGACGCACAGACAGGAGGAGCCACTGCGCAGCGAGTACCGGGGGCGTTCTGGTGGCCCTGATGACCGTGCTGCATCCGAGCGGGATTGTGGCCGAGGAGTCGCGTCTCGACGTCACACCGCGCAGGATTCTCCTGGACGCCCGACGAGCCGGAGTGCAGTTGGTGATCACGGCCCGGGATGCGGGTGGCCAACCTCGAGATGTGACGCACGAAGTTCGGTTTCAGTCCGATCCCGGAGGCCTGGTGGAGGTGTCTGGAGGCCGGGTGCGACCTGGATCCCAGCAGACCGAGGGCGTGGGGCGGCTGCACGTGAGCTGGCAGGGTCAGGTGGCCACCGTGCCCGTTCAGGTGAGCGGCCAGGGCCGTCCCGACCCGATCCGATTTACCTACGAGATGCTGGCCGCGTTGACCAAGCAAGGTTGCAACGCGGGAAGTTGTCACGGCTCACCTGACGGGAAGGGGGGATTCAGCCTGTCGCTGTTCGCATTCGATCCCGCCCACGACACCGAGTCGCTTGTTCGAGGCGGGTTGGTCCGAAGACTCAATGTCCTGTCCCCGCTAGAGAGCCTGCTGTTGAAAAAGCCGATGCTCCGCGTGCCGCACGTCGGTGGCAAGCGGCTCAAGCCGACGGATGCGGCCTTTGGCATCATGCGGAATTGGATCGCCGAGGGGGCTCGGCCTGATTCCGCGGGCGCCGCTCGGTGTGACCGCATCACGGTCAGCCCCGGACCGAGTCGTATCCTGGCCCGGCCGCACTGGACTCAGCAGTTGGCCGTCGTGGCTCATTTCAGCGATGGGTCGACCCGGGATGTCACACCCCTGGCCACTTATGATACGTCGCATCGAGACATCGCCACGATTGATGCAGATGGACGCGTCCGGGGGACGGCACGGGGCCAGGCAGCGATCACCGTGCGGTACCTGGAGCATCTCGAGAGTGTCTATTTCACGCTGATCGAGGATGTCGAGGGGTTCGAGTGGCCAGAAGTTCCTGAGCACAACGTGGTGGATCAACTGGTCAACAACCGGTTGAAACTGCTGCAGGTCGCTCCGTCGGGGACCTGCGAGGACGGCGTCTTCCTGCGACGCGTGATGCTCGATCTGACGGGCCTGCTGCCATCCCCGGACGAGGCGCGACGGTTCCTGGCCGATCGCTCAGCCGACAAGCGGACCCGATTGATCGACAGGCTCCTCGCCACCGACCAGTTCGCCAGGTTCCAGGCCCTTCAGATGTCTGACCTCCTGCAGATCAACCCGAAAAGGCTGGGGGCCGATCGGGCAGAGTTGTTTGTGGAGTGGATTGTCCAGGCGATGCGGGAAAACCGGCCCTTTGACCAGGTGACACGAGAAATGCTCACCGCCACCGGTGACACGCGGATCGTGGCACCCGCCAATTACTTTGCGACGATTTCGAAGACCGAGGACCTGGCCGAGGCGACGGCGCAGGTCTTCATGGGGGCTCGGATCGGATGTGCAAAGTGTCACAATCATCCTTTCGAAAAGTGGACGCAGGATGACTACTACAGCATCGGCGCGGCTTTTCATCGGGTGAGCCGTACCGAGTCCCGGATCGGAGTGGCCGGAGCCGGTGAGATGCGGAATCCCCGGTCGGGCAAGGTGATGACGCCGTGGGGGCAGGATCGGGTCAAGCCGGCGCCGTTGGCCGGTGCCGACCGTCGGGTGGCGTTCAGCTCATGGTTGACATCTCCGGGCAACCCCTACTTTGCCCGCGCGGCGGTCAATCGCATCTGGGCTCACCTGTTCGGACGGGGATTGGTCGACCCGGTGGATGACTTCCGCAGTTCCAATCCTCCCTCCCACGTCACATTGCTGGACCGGCTGTCTGATGAGTTTGTCAAAAGCCGTTTTGACAGGCGCCACGTGATCCGGCTGATCTGCACCAGCCAGACCTATCAGAGGTCGACGGTGACAAACCGTTTCAACAAGGACGATCAGCTCCTGTGTTCCCACGCGGCGGTGCGGCTCCTGACGGCTGAACAGCTCCGAGATGCGATTGGCCTTGTCACCGGGGCGATTCGCACGGTGACCGAGTCCGGGCAAGTCGTTGCCGACGCGCTCGCAGCGCGTCGGCGCGTGCGGAAAGAACTGGCGGACGGACGGAAGAAGTGGGAGCAGCAGCACCGCGATCAACTCGCAGCGGCCGCGTTCTGGGATGGCGGTTGGTACTCGTCGCGGCGATTCCCGGGCAAGAATCCCGAGGAGACGTTTCGGAAAGACTTTGGGCCAGAGGCCCACGCCGGCCGCCCATTGCGGGAGCAGGTGACGACAGATCCGGAGACGCAGTGGCACCCGAGATTCGATTGGAACCACGAGGAACAGATCAACCTGGGAAAAACGGGCGTGGAAGTGCTGTACGCGGTTCACACCGTGCACGCCAATCGCGACGTCGATGTCAGGCTTCCGTTGGTGGCCGATGACGGGCTGAAGGTGTGGCACAACGGGAAGGTCGTCTTCGAGTCCCCCCAGGTGCTCAGCGATGATCCGGAAGGGAAGAAGATCATTCACCTGGTGAAGGGCCCCAACGTGTTCCTGGTCAAGTCTTTCAACAAGGGAGGCGCATGGCATTTCACCTGGCGCGTGCAGCCGGTGGAACCGGACACGCCACGTGGACCCGGCGGACGCGAATTGCCAGATGGATTGGCGGAGATCCTGGTGCAGCCACGTGGCCAGCGGGGCGCCGAAGCCGAGTCGCAACTGAACCGCTTCTACCTGCACCGTGATGGCCGACTGAAAAAACTGCAGCGACAGATCGACACCGGGGCCAGAGACCAGTATGCCACCCAGAGGCCGTTTCCCCAGCGAGATGATTTTCTACAGGCGTTTGGTCAGCCGGAACGCAAAACACCGTGTGCCTGCGAACGGTCCAGCGAGCCGACTCTCGACCAGGCCCTGCAATTGCTCAATGGCCGACGCGTCCACGACCAGGTGCAAGCCAGCGTCAAGCGGTTCGCGACCTTGCCCGACGACAAGCTGGTCGAGGAACTCTATCTACTGGCATTCTCGCGATACCCGCAGCAGGTGGAACGGGTGGCAGCTACTGAACACCTGGCCGGTGCCACCGATCGAGCCGGTGCGGTGCGAGATCTGGTCTGGGCGGTCCTCAACACCCAGGAATTCATCTTCCAGCACTAGAGCCCAAGCGGGGGCTCACTTGATTCATCACGGGAGACCAACCCGATGTTCCATGGCGGTTCCTCAGGCGATCGAGCGAACGACGCTGGGCGGAAGATCTCCTTCCGATTCGGCCTGGGGCTGGCACTCGTGGCAGGCCTGGGAGTGACCGGGGCGGCGCGGACCGAGGCCGCGGATGACGTCTCCTTCATGCGTCAGGTGGCTCCCATCCTCCTGAAACGGTGCAGTGGATGTCATGGGCGACGGGTCAGCGAGGGCGGCTACAGGCTGCACGCGTTCACGGAACTGATGTCAGCGGGGGAGTCGGGGGAGGCGGCGGTTGTGGCCGGCAAGCCCGAGGCGTCAGAGCTCTTGCGGCGGATCACGGCCTCGGACAAAGACCTGCGGATGCCGCAGGAGGATGACGCGTTGGCGGCCATTGAGGTGGCTCTGATCAAACGCTGGATCTCCGAAGGAGCCAGGTTTGATGGCCGAGATCCCGGGCGACCTCTCACGTCCCAGCTGCCGCCGCGTCAACATCCGCGATCGCCGGCTCGGTACCCGGTTGCCATTCCGGTCCTGGCGATCGAGTTTTCTCCAGACGGCACTCAAATCGCGGTCGGGGGCTATCACGAGGTGACGATCTGGCAGGCCCGGACTGGGAAGCTCGTGCGACGACTGCCGAAGCGGCCGCAACGGATCCAATCACTCGTTTGGTACCGCCCCGATCAGATCCTCGTCGCCGGGGGAACGCCTGGGGAATACGGGGAAGTGGCGCTGGTGTCGGCCATGAGCGGTGAGGTGAGGCGAGTGTTGGGGACATTTGATGATCTCGTACTTGGCGCCGCGGTGAGTGACGATGCGAAGCGGATCGCGGCGGGGTCAGCAGGGCACGAGACACGAGGATGGTCGATGGACGCAACCCAGGCGGCTTGGGAATCGCGGGTTCACTCCGACTGGGTGACGGGAGTGGCTTTCAGCGCGGACGGGCGGTTCGTGGTGTCAGCCAGCCGTGATCAGACACTCAAAGTTCACGATGCGGCCAGCGGTGCGCTGTTTACCACCTACAACGGCCACCGCAAGCAACTCGGCAAGTTCACCGGCCGGTTTGCCGTGTACGCGGTCAGCTTCGACAAGCGTTCCAAGCGCCTGCTGTCGGTTGGCGAGGGCAAGGCCATTCGTGTCTGGGATCCCGTCCAGGCCCGGTCCGAAAATGGGACGGCCGCCGACATGGAAGGGCGGTTCTTCAAGGCGGGACACACCCGGTTCATCCCACATGGGTTTTCAAAAGCCACTTTTGGGCTCGATGTGCATGACGGCGTGGCCCTGGCCGGCGGCGCTGACGGGGTGGTCCGGGAGTTTTCCGTCGAAACGCTGGAGACACGGCGCACGTACGAGGGGGCCAGCGACTGGGTGTATGCTGTCGCCGCCGCCCCCACTGGCGCGCTGGTGGCTGCGTCCGGTTTCCGTGGCGAGGTCCTGGTCTGGAATCGCGCCGATGGTCGGCTGGTGACACGGTTCGTCGCTTCTCCTGGACGCTGAAGCCGACGCAGCGACTAAGCCGGCTGTGCTGCCAGATGCGAACCCGCTTGTGCATCCGACCAATCAAGGGCGATGGTCTGTTTTCATCGGACGGCGTTAAGATGGGTGGGATGGGGTGAGTTTTCCGGATGTGACGATTATCCGGTCCGACCGGCCGGTCGCGTCGGCGCAATTGTGCCGATTGGTCTCTTTGTGATGAATGCACGGGCGTCTGGCCGAAGATGTAGACAAGGAGGTGTCGTAGCCTCTTTGCGCAAGGCGGACGTACCCCAGGGATGGGACGATGCATTTGAGATCGTGGCTAGAGGGTCTTCGGACCCGGATGACCCGTCGTTCTTCCAGTCGTCGACCTCGACAGGCTCAGCCCGGCCATACGCCGGCGGAGTTGCTGGAAGACCGGACTCTGCTTTCCTCGGTGACGGCCATCGTCCTCGAGGGAGACCTGCAAGTGATCGCCGACGGTGACGAGGACCTGGTCATCCAGGAGGATCCTCTCAACGTCGGACGTGTGCAGTTGCTGGTCAACGGTCAGGCGGACACGCGCATTCCCGACACACTGACAACCTCGTCGTTGGCGAGCATCGAGATCATCGGTGGCGAGGGAGACAACCTGATCGACCTCAGCAACATCAGCCGGGCGGCGTTTGGCACGCTCACCTCGATCGAGGTCCGCGCGGGCGAGGGCGACGATCAGGTGATTGCGACCGCCGACTTCGACGACGTCATTGATGGCGGGCATGGTTCGGACACGTTGACCGGTGGAGGTGGTGACAACCAGTTGGATGGTGGTCACGGCGACGACGTGCTGAACGGTGGCACAGGCAACGACGTGATCGATGGAGGAGACGGCCAGGATTTGATCAGCGGCGATGCGGGCGACGACAGCCTGTCGGGTGGGGATGGGCAAGACACGTTGTCGGGAGGTCTGGGCAATGACAGGGTCAACGGCAACCACGACCTCGATGTTCTTCGGGGTGATGACGGGAACGACACGCTAAATGGCGGATCGGGCGCCGACACGATCAACGGTGACCTGGGCGATGACGTGCTGCTGGGTGGTAGCGGTTCCGATGTCCTCGGCGGCGACGACGGTTTCGACAGTCTGCTCGGCCAGGGCGGTGCCGACACATTGTCGGGAGGCTCTGAGCATGACACCCTGTTTGGCGGGGCCGGAAGTGATCTGTTGCTGGGCGAGACGGGCAACGATCGACTCAACGGCGAAGCCAACGCGGACACCCTTGAAGGTGGTGAGGGTGCTGACAGCTTGTTTGGTGGCCCCGGTGGAGATCTGCTGGAAGGCAACGCTGGCCAGGATGTGTTGCGTGGTCAGGGCGGCCCCGACGTGCTGTTCGGTGGTTTCGACGAGGACCACATGGATGGTGGGGCCGGAGATGATCGGATCGACGGCGACGAACCGTGGACCCTGTCGATCAGCGATGCGACGGTCAGTCCTGAGGGCAATGACAACAACACCTCGCAGGTGTTCTACACGGATTTTGAGTCTGGATTGCCAACTGAATTCCTCCAATTGACCGGCGCGACGGACCTGGTCGACGTGCAGGGGTATGACGGCATTGGCACCGGCAGCAACACCTTTGCCGGTTCGTTCTTGCACAACGCGACGGGTGGCACGCCTGATGAGCCCGGGAGTGTTGCCTCGGAGCCGGTCACGTTGGTTCTGACCAACCTGCCAGACCACACCAGCCTCGATCTCAACTTCCTGCTGGCTGTGATAGAGAACTGGGACGGTCAGTCCGCGGCGGGTGACGCGCAGGGCAACCCGATTGACTATCCGGACGTGTTCAACGTGGCGATCGACGGTGAAGTCGTGGTGAGCGTCTCGTTTGATCAACAGACGACAGACGACACGATCGACCTGATTGACAACGACGTGTTTTCACCAGATGACGGTGTCCTGCTGGAGCACAATCGCAACGACCTGTTTGCACCTCCAGGCGGAGAACACCCGATCTACACGAATGACTCGGCCTGGGACATGGGACTCCTCCAGACTCTCGACGCGATTCCCCACACCGCCTCAACCGCCACGATTCAGTGGTACGCCTCCGGAGACGGATACCAGGGGGGAGATGACGAATCATGGGCTCTGGACAATGTCGAGGTGCTTCTCAACGGACTGACCGACCAGACGGACGCCACGTTCACAGTGACGCTCTCACGGCCGCACGAGGAAGCTGTGTCCGTCAGTTACGCGACCGAAGACGTGTCAGCCACAGCTGCGAATGAGGACTATTTGCCCGGGTCGGGCAAGCTCGTCTTTGCACCCGGCGAAGTGACTCAGACGATCAGTGTGCCGGTTCTTGGTGACAGCGAGGACGAAGGAGACGAGGCGTTTTCGGTTGTGTTGCGGAATGCCAAGAACGCGCGGATCACCGATGGGGTCGGCACCGCGACCATTATTGACGATGAGTCCGCTCCGGATGCAGCACCCTTCCGGCACGTCTTTGCGCCAGGGACTTCCGAGGAGTACATGGCGTCATTTGCCAGCCTGTCGCAGTACCAGGCGGATTCACGATGGGACCGCACGGCAACCGACGGGGCGGGATTGCAGCAGGGCGACCCGACGACGCTGACGTGGTCGATTGTCCCGGACGGGACGCCGATTCAGGGCTTCAACGGTGAGCAGGATGCCGACAGCGACCTGATCGCGAGACTGGACACGATCTACAGCGAGACGAACTCGGGACCGGATGTCACGAATCGAACGTGGTTCAGTGCGTTCGAGCAGTTTGTTGAACGCTGGGGCGACCTGTCTGGAAACACGCTGGTTTACGAGGCCAATGACGACGGGGGCGACTTCAGCCAGGCCAATTCGGGTGTACTGGGGACTCGGGCTGACATGCGAATCGGCGGCCATCCGATTGACGGCGATTTTGGTGTTCTCGCGTACAATTTCTTTCCCGATTTTGGCGAGATGGTCATCGACACAAATGATGATGTGTTTACCGACCTATCGAACGACTCGCTGATTCTCCGCAATGTCCTCTCGCACGAGCACGGTCACGGACTGGGTGTGGGGCACTCGTGCCCCCAGAACGGCACGAAGCTCATGGAGCCGGGGCTCAATACAAATATCGATGGTCCGCAGTATGACGATATCCTGGCCGTACAGCGGAATTACGGGGACGTCCACGAAACGGGCGGTGGCAATGACACGCTGGCAACAGCCACGTCCCTGGGGCTGATCGACAATGCGACAGTCTCCCTCGGACAGGACTCGGCCAGCCAGGTCGACAATGACGGGGATGGTGGGGTCGACGTGGTTGTGGATCCGTCGGATGTCGATTTCGTCTCCCTCGACGGTACCAGCGACATTGATGTCTTCGAGTTCTCGACGTTGCCAGGTGCGACGCTCGACCTGGTGCTCGCTCCCGTTGGTCCCACGTACCTGGCTGATCCGGAGGCGTCGACCAGCAACTGCGGCGGCGGGCCGTTTACCACCTTCGACGCTTTGAATCAGAGTGACTTGACCCTGGAACTGGTTGACGGTGATGGCGTGACGGTCCTGGCTCTGGTCAACAATGGTGGGCTCGGTGAGTCGGAAACGCTGACTGGCCGCGTGCTGGCAGACGGTGGCTCTTACTACGTTCGCGTGACCGGGTCAGCCGACCTGATTCAGACTTACCAGCTGGATATCGATGTGTCTGGAGGTGGCGGACCTGGTCCAGTCGTTCCGACGTCATCCGGCCGGGACACCCTCCTGGGCAGTGGAGGAAACGACACACTGATCGGCGCCAGTGGTGATGACCGCCTGAATGGAGGTGGCGGGGCTGACGTTCTCAAGGGGCTCGACGGCAATGACTCGCTGTTTGGTGGCGGCGGTAACGACACCCTGCACGGCGGTGACCACCACGACGTGTTACACGGCCAGGGCGGGGTTGACGTGTTGCATGGCAATGACGGTGATGACGAACTGGTCTGGAGAGTCGGCGACAGTTCTGATCGCCTCGACGGTGGCGATGACGCCGATGTCGTGACAGTCCAGGGTGACCGTCGCAACAACAGCATTGGGGTCTCGCAGAGCCAGGCCGCCGAACTCCTGGTGTCGGACGGGAGCGGCACGATCACGATTGAGGATTCCATTTCCCGCGTGGTCATCAACGCCGGATCGGGACGCGATGCCATCCAAGTCGACACGATCGATCGCGTGCCGACGGTGATGTTGGAGATCAATGGTCAAGGTGGCCGCGACACGATCGATGCAGGGGGACGCGCACTTGGCGCCGTGCGGATCCTTGCCGATGGGGGCAGCGGCAACGACACGATCACCGGAAGCCTCAACGATGATTCGCTGCTGGGTGGAGATGGGTTCGACGTAATTGATGCCGCCGGCGGTGAAGACAGCGTCGACGGAGGTACCGGCAACGACGTGATAGCCGGCGGTGACGGGGCCGATGAACTACGTGGCGGCTCGGGCAACGATACGATGTCTGGTGGCGATGGGAACGACGACATCAACGGCGAGCTCGGTCACGATCTCCTGGTCGGCAACGCTGGTGAAGACACCCTGTTGGGAGCCGATGGGAACGACCACCTCAATGGGTCCTCCGGTCACGATGTGATCGACGGGGCGGCCGGCCGTGATACGCTGATCGGCGGTGGTGGCGACGATACGCTCGACGGGGGCACTGAGGACGACTTCCTGGTCGGAAACGGCGGCGATGACCTGATCCGTGGCGGCCACGGCAATGACCGCGCCAGCGGCAGCGGAGGTGCGGATCAGATTCTTGGCAATGACGGACACGACACACTCGATGGAGGGGCCGGCAGCGACTTGCTGGCCGGCGGCGACGGCAGCGACCGGATCAATGCTCGCCATGGCGACGACACGCTGCTCGGCGGAGATGGCGAGGATTCCCTGTTTGGCGGTGGTGGCAGAGATCTGCTGATTGGCGGAGACAACGACGACTTTCTCAATGGCAATGGCGGCACGGATACGCTGGCCGGTGGACCGGGGAATGACAACTTCGGATCGAACGGGCCGGATATCATCAGCGAGGCCTTCAGCGAGGCTGCGTTTGAGACGCTGCTGGATGAGCTGGATGCGGCGTAGCCGGCCTCAATGCGACGGTGGGACGCTGCAAAAGTGAGACGTTGAGAAGCCGAGGAGAGAAACTGGCCACGGTGGCGACGCGTCGATAGCCGTCGTCTGGCTTGTGGCCAACGCAGCTGCCGGGTGCCAGTGACCGGCAGCTACAGCGTGGCTGGAGCCGACATGGGTGGATCGGCCGGGTCGATATAGGTTCGGTGCCAGACCTCCAGGCACAGCAGGCTCCACAGCCGATAGCTGTGGTCCCAGCGATTGGAGAGGTGTTCCTCGACCAGCCGGCTCACAGCTTCGGGCCGGAAGTAACCGCGAGCAATGGCGGTGTCGTCCAGCAGCAAATCCACAAGCAGGTCTCTCAGCTCGTTGCGAAACCAAGAATCGAGCGGAACGCCGAAACCCATCTTGGGGCGGGACTGGATGTCAGCGGGCAACAGGTCGGCGAACGTGTCGACCAGGATGGTCTTGCCGCGTCGTCCGTCGTGTTTCACGGACAGCGGCATCCTCGCGGCCAGTTCGACGACGTGGTGATCCAGCAGCGGGCTGCGGCACTCGAGGCTGGCCGCCATGCTGGCGATGTCGACCTTGGTCAGGATGTCACACGGCAGGTAGGTCAGCACGTCGCTGCAGGTGGTCCTCGTGACAAATCCCCGATCGGGGCATTCGTTGTACGCGTCGATCAGAAACGCGGCTGCGTCGTTGTCCCGGATGTGATCGTGAAACGCATCGGACCAGAGGTCGTCCCGGCGACGATCATCAAAGATGCCGATCCACTGCAGGTAACGGCGTTCTGGAGACTGGCCAAGGGCTTCTGCGAAGCGGCGGATCCGTCTCAGCATCGATTTTTGACGGGTTGAAGCGGGAAGCCATTGCCAGGCCCCGGACCGGGCGAAATGACGCAGCGGCCAGGGCCAGTTGTCAATCCGGCCGGCCAGCCCGACGGCGCGATAACGATCGTAGCCGGCAAACAGCTCGTCACCGCCATCACCGGAGAGGGCGACGGTGACCTCCTGCCGCGTCATGTCCGAGAGGTACATGGTGGGGATGGCCGAGCTGTCGGCAAACGGCTCGTCGTAGTGCCAGGCCAGTCGTGGCAGGATGTCGAGAGCGTCGGGTGCAACGACTTGCTCGTGGTGAATCGTGCCGAGGTGAGTCGCGGCCTGGCGGGCGAAGCGGCGTTCGTCGAATTGAGCGACCGGGAATCCGATGGAAAACGTGTGAACCGGCGTCTCGGTCTGCCGCTGCATCAATCCCGCGATGATGGTCGAATCGACGCCGCCGGAGAGAAAGGCCCCGAGCGGCACATCACTTCTCAGCCTGAGTCTCACCGCCTCAGACAGTGTCTCGTGCAGTGACTCCTTCCATGCCAGGCGGCTGCGATCGGTGATCGGGTCCTCGTAACCCGGCCGCCAGTATCGCTCGATCGTCAGTGTGTCGTTCTCCCACACAGCCCGATGGGCGGGAGGGAGCTTGCGGTAGCCGGTCAGCATCGTCCGCGGATGAGGCACATACTGGTAGGCGAGGTATTGATCGAGCGAAACGGGGTCGAGTGTGCGGGGCGCGCCGGGAACCTGGAGCAGCGACTTGAGTTCGCTGGCGAACGAGAGACGGTGGGGTTCCTGCCGGTACACGAGCGGCTTTTGACCGAGACGATCTCGGGCGAGCAGCAGACGTCGCTGGCGGCTGTCCCACACGGCCAGGGCAAACATGCCACGGAGATAGTCGACACAGTCGTCCCCGTGGTCTTCGTAGAGGTGCACAATCACCTCGGTGTCACTGTTCGTTCGGAATTGGTGGCCACGTCCTTTCAGCTGCTCGCGCAATTCGCGGTAGTTGTAAATCTCACCATTGAAGACCACCTGGATCGCCCCGTCCTCGTTGCCCAGCGGCTGCTGACCTGACTGCAGATCGATGATCGAGAGACGGCGGTGGCCGAGTGCGGCGTGATCATCTGACCAGTGGCCGACCTGGTCCGGACCACGATGCGACAGCACATCTGCCATTCGCTCGATCGTGACCCGGTCGATGGCACCGTCCGGTTGAGTCCAGGTTGCACCTGTGATGCCGCACATCGGTCAGTGGACCTCCTTGATGAGACCATCGCGAGAGGTCCCTGCCGGCGAGAGATCCAGCAGGCGGTGGTAGATCTCCTGGTGGGCTTTGACCATGCTCGGGACCCCATGGCTCCGGGCAAGATGGGCGCGAGCAGCCTCGCCGAGCGACCACGCATGAATCGGATCCTCAAGCAGCCGACAGGTGCGTCGCGCGAATGCGGCAGCATCACCGACCGGAACGAGGTGTCCGGTGTGTCCATCGGAGATCAATTCGGCATTGGAGGCGATGTCGCTGGCCACGACGGGCAGTCCTGCTGCCATGGCCTCCATGAGACTGTTGGACTGGCCCTCGAATTCACTCGCGTGCCATGCCATGTCGCTGGCGGCCCAGATGCTGGCGACGTCGGTGCGATGACCGAGGAAGTGGACGCGGTCCCTGCAGCCGACCTGGGTGGCCAGCCGTTCGAGAGTCCGGCGATCCGGGCCGTCCCCGACCACGATCAGCCGCAGGTCTGCCGGGTGATGGTTGAGCAATTCGTTGGCCCAGATGAGATCACTGATTCGCTTTTGGGGGGCCAGCCGTCCGATGCAAGACACCAGCACCGTGTCGGAGCCGCATCCCAGCTCGGACCGGAGTGCGTCGCGATGAGAGGTCGCATCGGGGCCGGCTGTGGGCAGGCCATCGATGGCGATCGCATTGTGGATCACCTCGATCCGGTCGCCAGGGACCCCGGCCGACTGGTAGAAGTCCGAGACACTGTTCGCGTTGGCCAGGTAGAGGTCCGTGTGACGGATGAGCCGCCGGTCGAGCCACAGTTGCCAGGCCGACTTCCACGTGTCGACACATCGTTCCGAAACCACGACCCGAGCCTGTGGACACCGGTGGTGGGCGAGCCGTCCGTAGGAATTGGCCGCAAAGAGCCAGGTGTGCAGAATGTCGGGCGATCGCTTTGCGAGATGTCGCTTGAGCCGAGAGAGTGCCGGAAAGTCGAGTCGCCGCTTCTTGCCGATCACGGTGACCGGGATGTCGTGCCTGGCCAGGTCGTCTTCGAGTGGTCCCCCTCGCGTCAGGCAGATGACCTCGATGTCAAACGTCTCGCGAGGCAGATGGGTGGCCAGCAAGACCAATTGCTTTTCGGCCCCCGATCGATCCAGGGTGGGGATCAGCAACGACAGCGAGATGCGTTCAGGTGAGGTCACGAGGCTGTGGTGTTGGCGGCGGTGTTGGCGGCGGTGTTGGCTTGTCGCGGGGAGTATAATGAAGGAACGGATGGGATCGAGACGATCTGTAGGACTTACGTGTCAGATGATGGTGATGGTGGGAGAGAGTCGGGTTGAGCTGGTCGAGGGTGACATCACCGCCCAGGAGGTCGACGTGATTGTAAACGCGGCCAATGCGGAGTTGGCGGGAGGTGGGGGCGTCGACGGGGCGATTCATCGTGCCGCGGGGCCAGAATTGAAGGCCGAGACGGCACGAGAGTTTCCCGGCGGTTGTCCGACTGGATCGGCGGTTGCCACGTCGGCGGGCTGTCTGAGTGCCCAGTTCGTCTTCCATGCGGTCGGGCCGGTGTGGCACGGTGGACTGGAGGGTGAAGAGGATCTGTTGCGTGGGTGCTACCGCCGTTGTCTCGAATTGGCTGCGGAGCGTGGTATGGAGAGCATGGCATTTCCAGCGATCAGCACCGGCGTGTATGGTTACCCGATCGATCTGGCAGCGGCGGCCTCTTTGGACGAGGTCTGTTCATTCCTGATGGATCGGGGCGCTCCGCGGCTGGTGCGGTTTGTGCTATTTGGTCCAGGTGCCTTCGGGGCCCACGCGCGGGTGCTGGAGGATCGGGTGGCGTGAGTGAGCCGGACGCGGGGCCGAGTGTGCCCACGGGAGGAGCGGTGCCAAGACAGGAACCGGAGCATCACGAATTCGTGGCGTCCGACGGACGTCGCCTGGCCTGGCAGCGTTGGGTGTCGGAGCACCGTAGAGTACGTGGCTACGTCGTGTCGCTGCATGGGATCCAGAGCCACGCGGGTTGGTACGAGGCGTCAAGCCGACGGCTGGCTGAGGAAGGATTCGAGGTCTGCTTCCTGGATCGCCGCGGGTCTGGGCGCAATGACGTCCGGCGAGGGGACGCCTTGCATGCTGATCGGTTGGTGCATGATGTGACGCAGTTCCTGGCCGACCTGCGGCATCGTCGCAACCGAGAGTCGCCGGCGGCACCGGTGGTGCTGCAAGCGGTCAGTTGGGGAGGCAAGCTGGCCGCTGTGGCTGCGGCCGCACGGCCTGAGTTGATCGACGGCCTGGCGTTGCTGTACCCGGGACTGAAAGCCCGAGTGAAGCCGGGCCCGTGGGCGAGGATTCGCCTGGGATTGGCACGGCGTCTAGAGATGTTGGACAAGCGGGTGCCGATTCCTCTCCAGGATCCGGCTCTGTTCACAGGCGACCCCGACTGGCAGAGGTTCATTCGCAATGACCCGTTGACTCTCAGGGATGTGACGGTGGGTTTCCTGTTGGCCAACGGCGACCTCGATGCGCGCGTCGACGAGGTGGTCAGGCGGATCCACTGCCCGCTGTTGTTGATGCTGGCTGGTGGCGACCGGATCATCGACAACCCGTCGACGCGCGAGTTGTTCTCGCGATTTGCCTCACGTCGCAAACGCATGCACGAGTACAACGACGCCGAGCACACGTTGGAGTTTGAACCGTCCAGGGAGGCGTTTGTCGAGGACCTGTTGAGTTGGCTCCAGGATGTCGTCGCCGGGATCTGATCGGAGTGCTAGGATGAAACGGATGTGGTCGGTGGAGCCCGGGAGGGTGTGACATGAGAGTCTCGTTGTTGTGTGCTTCGCTCCTGTTCGTGGTGAGTCTGGCCGGTGGGAAGGCATCCGAAGACCCGTCATCCCCTGGTGCGACCAGGGGACGCAGCCGCGGCAAATCCCCTGGTGAGTCGATGGCACCTGTTCCGCTCAACCCGCAGCGGACCGTTCTGCTGGATCGAGCCGGGAAGCGGGTGCTGCTGAAGGCCAAGGTGTGTGCAAGAGATCGAATCCTGGAGATGCTCTGCTGTCTCGCCAGGACCAAGGAACACGAGTCGATCCTGGCGTTGGACGCGAAGGCTGCAGTGGTACACGCAGCACTGCTGGCGATCGGGGCTAGACAGGGGACTGCGGTGAGACATTACAAGGAGGTGGCACCGGGAAAGATCGTGCCAGACTTCAAGCCTCCGACGGGGCAACGCATCGCCGTGTTTCTGCAGTGGAAGAACAAGAAGGGCGTCCCGCGGCGCGTCCGCGCCCAGAAGTGGGTCCGTCGTGCCACCGGGAGATATTTCAGTGCGCCGCTGGCGCAGCTTCCCGATAGCGTGGTGTTGCCCAAGGAACCGGAACTGGTTTTTGACAAGAAGAACAAGGAACTGGTGTTCTTTGGGACGATGACGGCATCCCAGCGTGATGTGCTGCAGAAGTTGAGCTCCGACGCCGCCTACCGCAAGGCTGTCTCGGCCATTCACACCGCCAGCCAGCCGACGGAAATGCGGGCACACTGGGTATTTGCCGGCAGTGGGTTCGTGGTGAACATGCAGACGAAAAAGCGTGTCTACCTGGCAGAAAACGGGAACGTGATCTGTGTCGCGAATTTTCCGTCCGCCCTGTTGGACGTTGCCCAGCAAAGCAGCGACAAGGGCTCCAACCTGTTGTACGAGGCGTACAGCGACCGGATTCCGCCGGTGGGTACGGACGTGCTGATCGAGCTGATACCGGAAGAGGATCCAGTTGGGAAAGACGTTCCACCTCCGCCTCCTGCTCCACGCAATCTGGAGCGGTGATGCTGGCTTGATGCTCCGAGAACTGTGTGAAGCTGGGTAAGTGACGTCGGGTTGTCCGATTCCGCCGGTCGGGTTCTCCTTGAGCAGGTATCGGTTCTGCGCGGAGAACCGCGTTGCCTTGAGTGGCGCGGTTGTTATTGGACGCGGCAGACAACTGGGCTCGACCCTGCGGTGGTGCCGACCTTCAGGAGTGCGACTCCCGAAGACTCTCACCACAGGTGCGCAGATGATCGACCTCAAGAAGCTGACCGCCGTTGGCCGGGTGACTCCATTCCGGCAAGGGATGTGGATGGCGCGACAAGCCTGGCGGATCATGCGGTTCGGGCTGTGGCTGCTGGCTCGCCCTTTCGTCTGGACGTGGCGGACAACGACCTGGCCATTCCGTCTGGGGTACCGCTTGGTCGTGGCGCAGTTTCCCAACGTACTGGCGGCGAGCATCGCCCTGGTGTCATTCGTGGTGATCTCGGCCAATTTTGGCTCCTCGGCAGCCGACGCCGACCTGCTGGACGGTGAGACCGGCAGCTCCTCCCTCGCGATGGATCTCGGTGCGAGCCTGGGTGCGAGCCTGGGTGACGGTGTCGATTTTGGCAGCGACGTGGACCTGGGTGGAGACGTGGATCTGGGTGGAGACGTCGAGCTGGGTGGAGACGTCGAGCTGGGTGGAGACGTCGAGCTGGGTGACGGCGCTGACCTCGGT
>MDTE01135887.1_pt1 | contig 56609 bp, 57 predicted proteins | sample 811231 | NCBI WGS metagenome assembly MDTE01 (sample SAMN05326651, study PRJNA326480) | marine metagenome | isolation source: seawater | place: Indian Ocean: Red Sea | collected 2010 | reverse complement strand
CACGATCCCATTTCGAACTCGAACGTTAAGGGCTCCAGCGCCGATGGTACTTTGTCTTAAGGCATGGGAGAGTAGGACATTGCCAGGTCTACTAAACGTAAAATTATTGTCACTTTGCAATTTAGTAAAATTAATTATACCCTTTCTTCATGAAAATTACAGTTGTAGGAACAGGATATGTTGGTGTTAGCCTAGCTACACTGCTATCTCAGAAGCACGAAGTCATAGCTTTGGATATTGACTCAAATAAAGTAGAGAAAATCAATAAAAGAGTGTCTACAATCGATGATCTTGAGCTTAAATCACTATTTGACCAAGCAAATTTGAATTTATCCGCAACAGAAGATAGGAAGCTAGCATATGAAAATTGTAAAATTGCAATTATATGCACTCCAACAAATTATGATGTTAACACAAATGAATTTGATACAAGCACAGTAGAGACCTGTATAGCAGATGCACTTGAAAACAGTGATAAGATTACGATTATTATTAAGTCTACTATTCCTGTGGGGTTTACAGAAAAAATGAGAGGGAAGTTTAGCTATGAAAATATTTATTTTTCACCGGAGTTCTTAAGAGAAGGAAAATCAATCTATGATAATAAAAACCCTTCAAGAATAATTGTTGGAGGTTTTAGTAAAGAGGCTAAAGAGTTTGCAAATTTACTGTTTGAAATTTCAGAAAAAGAAGACGTGCCCTTAGAATTAATGAGATCATCAGAAGCTGAGGCAGTTAAGCTTTTTGCAAATACCTATTTAGCCATGAGAATTTCTTTTTTCAATGAATTAGATACTTATTGTGAAACAAAAAAATTAAATACAAAAGAAGTTATAAAAGGAATAGGTCATGACCCAAGAATTGGAAATCACTATAATAATCCATCTTTTGGATATGGAGGATATTGTTTACCAAAAGATACTCAGCAACTTTTGAAGAATTATGATAATGTTCCAAATAATATTATTAGTGCAACAGTTTTAGCAAATACAACCAGAAAAGATTATATTGCAGAGCAAATTATAAAAGAAAAACCTAAAATTGTAGGCATATATCGTCTTGTAATGAAAAATGGATCAGATAATTTTAGAGATAGTGCGATGCAGGGTATAATGAAGAGAATAAAAGCCAAAGGTATAAATGTTATTGTTTATGAGCCTTATCTTTCAGAAGACTTTTTTTTTAATTCTAAAATAGAAAAAGATCTACATCAGTTTAAAACTACTTCAGATTTAATAATTGCTAACAGGTTTGACGAAGAACTTAGAGATGTCGTTGATAAAGTTTATACTAGAGATTTATTTGGTGAAAACTAAAGAGTAAATTTATTTATCATGAAAAAATTATTACAAAAAAATTTATAATAAAAAATTACCATGCAGTTAGGCCACCGTCTATGACTATGTTTTGTCCAGTTACATATCTTGAAGCATCACTCAATAGATAGATTATTGCTCCAGTTACATCTTTTTTATCTCCCATTCTTCCTAATGGCACACGATTAGAGTAAAGTGTTACAAAATCATCCTTGTGTTTATTTTGAATACCCCCAGGAGATATGCAGTTTACTCTTATATTATTTTTTGATGAAAGTGTTGCCAGCCATTTTGAAAAACCTATTAATCCTGATTTAGATGCAGCATATGCAGGAAAAGTATTGAAACTCTGATTTCTATAAATTGTGTGATCAGGACCGACTAATCCATAAATACTAGAAACGAATATCAAACTACCATTGCTCTTTTTTAAATATTTATAGATATATTTTGAAAATACAAACGCTCCAGTGAGATTAACATTAATTGCTTTATTCCATAGCTCGGTAGGATATTTTTCAAAACTGTATTTCTTAGTATCCATGAGTCCTTCAGAAGTTATCGCTGAATTATATACAGCACCATCAAAACCGTCGTAAAATTTAGATGCCTTTTCGATGCTACTTTTGATAGAGTCTTCTTTGCTGGCATTAATTTCAACAAATCTAATTTTCAGTCTTTTGGCTAGTTTTTCCACACCTGAGTTTGGAAGGTCGGCAATTACCAATTTTGATGTAAGTTTTGAGAGTAATTCTGAATGTGATTTACCTAATGAACCTGTACTGCCAATGAGAAGAATTCTTTTATTTTTAATTCCGTAGTCAAACTTTTTCATAAAAATATGGTGTTACCTTATAAACGTAGTTTGTTTATAATATGATAAATTTTGATTATCAAAGAACCAATCAATTGTCTCTTTCAATCCTTTCTTGAAGCCATTTATGCCACCATACTTTGGCGACAAATTTAAAAATTTTTTATTTTTCATTAAATTATGATTATAATAGTTTATAAGTAGTAACACTATTTAAAAAAAAATACATAACAATTTACTGTCATGAGTCCTTTTATTGATATAGCTGGAAGAAAAATTGGTGAAGATTACCCTCCTCTCGTAATTGCAGAAATAGGAATTAACCACGGTGGCAGCCTTGAAGAAGCAAAGAAATTGGTTGATAGTGCTATTCAGGCCGGAGCGGAGGTCATCAAACACCAAACTCATATCATAGACGATGAAATGAGTAATCATGCTAAGAAAGTAATACCAACTAATGCAAAAGAATCTATTTATGAAATTATGAAAAACTGCGCACTTGATGAAGATGATGAGTTTAAGCTTATGAAATATGTTCAAAAGAATGGTGCAATTTTTATAAGTACGCCTTTTTCAAGAGAAGCTGCACGTAGATTGGAGAAATTTGAAGTTCCTGCTTTCAAAATAGGATCTGGAGAATGTAATAATTATCCACTAATCGAACATATAGCTAAATATGGCAAACCAATGATAGTAAGCACTGGCATGAATTCTATTGAAAGCATTGTTCCAAGTGTACAAATTATGAGAAATTATAAAATTGATTTTGCTCTATTACATTGCACGAATATATATCCAACTCCTCATAATTTAGTAAGGCTAGGAGCAATACAGTCTTTATATAACCATTTTCCAGATGCAGTAGTTGGTTTATCTGATCATACAACCTCAAATAATGCATGCTTAGGAGCTGTAGCTTTAGGAGCATCAATTCTAGAGAGGCATTTCACTGATAATTATGAGAGAGAAGGACCTGACATTTCATCGTCAATGGATACGATTGCATTAAATCAACTTATACAAGGAAGTAATGAAATATATTTATCCAGAGGTGGAGAAAAAGGGCCAGTAGATGAAGAGTCAGGGACTATAGCCTTTGCTTTTGCTTCAGTTGTCTCAATTAAAGAAATAAAAAGAGGTGAAAAAATTACATTAGATAATATTTGGTTAAAAAGACCAGGAGGTGGCGATTATGGAGCTAAAGAATTCCATAGCTTGATTGGAAAAACAGCTCAAAAGGATATACCAAACGACCAACAAATTACGAAAAACGATATTTATTAATTCTGTGTTGTGAAAAGTAAAATTACAATTACTGACGCCTTCGGTTTTATTGGCTAAACTTTTTAAAAAACTGAATAAATGGAAATCAAAGATATCTCTAAAACTTGGGCTATCAAAGATTTTAAAAAAGATAAAATAACATGAAAAAAATCATTGCAGTATTTACAGGAAATAGAGCTGAATATGGTCTTCAATTTCCGATATTAAAGGCAATACAAAATCATAAGAATTTGGATTACAGACTAATTATATCAGGTGCGCACCTAGCCAAAAGATTTGGAGAAACAATTAAAGAAATAAAAAATGATGGTTTCAAAATTCATGCAAAAGTTAAGATTGAGATGTCAAAAAATATTGATATATTCACTCCAAATGCCATATCTTCATGTGTGATGGGTGTTGCAAAGGTATTACGTAAAATTAAACCTGATATTTTTTTAGTATATGGTGATAGATTTGAGGGTTTTGCAGCTGTGATTGCTTCTACTCAAATGAATATTCCAACGGCACACATCGAAGGTGGAGATATTACTGAAGGTGGGGCTTTGGATGACTCGGTTAGGCATGCAATGACGAAACTTTCACATTTCCACTTTACTACAAACTTTCAAGCCACAAACAGAATTCTGTCAATGGGTGAAGAAAAATGGAGAGTAAAAACAGTTGGTTATCCTGCAATAGATTTATTGGCACAAGGTGATTACGCCGGAAAAAAGGAATTGAGATCAAGGTATAAAATTGATCTAGTTAAACCAATAGTTTTATTTACGCAACACTCTGTTACAACTGAATATAATCTCTCAAGAAAACAACTGTTACCATCTTTAAAAGCTTTAATGTCACTCTCAAATAAAGATATACAAATAATTATCACATTTCCAAATAATGATGTTGGAGGTGAAATAATAAGTAATGAATTTAAAAAAATTTCAAAAAAAAGAAACTCAAATATTAAAATATATAAATCTATAGGAAGATACAATTATCATGGTTTTTTAGCTTTAGCTAAAGATAAAAAGCTGCGGATTGTGTGTGTTGGTAATTCGTCTTCTGGGATTAAAGAAACACCATTTTTTGGGTGCCCATCAGTAAATATTGGCTCAAGACAACAAAGTAGGCTGAGAGCTAATAACATCATTGATGTGAACTATAATAAGAATCAAATTGAAAATGCAATTAAAAAATGTCTTTATGATAAAACTTTTATTAGAAAGTGTAAGACTGTCAAGAATCCGTATGGTGGTGGAAGATCAGGTGAAAAAATTGCAAAAACGCTTGCAAATATAACACAAAATAAAAAAATAATTTTGAGAAAAAAAATGACGATTAAGTAAATTTTTTTAAAAGGGTAATTTTGAAATCAAAAAAATTTTTAGTTGTTGGTACAGGTTCAATAGGATCAAGACATATCAAAAATTTGATAGACCTTGGTCAAGTAGTTTATGCATACAGCCAACTCAAAAAAAATTCTTATTTATGTAAAAAGGAAAAAAATATATTAATTAATAAAAATTTGGATAATTTGATGCATGAAGTAGATGCAATTATTGTTTCTAATAAAACTAATCTTCATCTAGATATTATAAAAAAAGGCATTTCAAATGAATGTGATTTATTTATTGAAAAGCCAATCTCAAACAATATGAATGGAATTAAAAAGATAACAAAGTTAACAAAAAATTTTATTATCGAAGTTGGGTATCAATTAAGATGTCATCCTAATCTCATTTTTTTAAGAAAATCAATTCAAGACTCAAAAATAAGCAATATCTATTCATATAGACTTATTATGGGGCACAGAATTGATCACTGGAGACCGGGTAAAGATTACAAAAAGCTTTACTCATCCAATTCTAAAGAAGGCGGCGGAGCTAATTTTGAATTAATACATCAGCTAGATATGGCCATTTTTCTTTTCGGTAATATTAAACAATTCTCTTCAATGCAAGGTAAAGTAAGTAATTTTAAAATAGTAGGCGATGACATAACTCAAATTTTGGTAAAACACAATAGTGGAGTTGTTGGGTCAATACAAATTGATATGGTTAGTCCAATTTATAGATGTGAGGCAGAAATTGTAACTAAAAATTTCATTATAAACTGGTCAATTAAAACAAATAAAATTCATAAAATATTACCAAATGGTAATAAAAAAACTATCCATAAGATCAATAAAAAATTTTCAAGAAATGATTTATTTATTAGACATATGAAGCATTTTATTAAAAGACTTAATAATAAAAAAATAAAGCCAATTTGTTCATTTAATGAAGGTGTTAAGAGTTTACAAATTGCAACTAAAATACATCATAAAAGGTGAAAAATTTGAAAAATGTTTGTGTAATTTCAGCAAGAGGCGGTAGTAAGGGTTTGCCCAATAAAAATATCAAAGTGCTTATTGATAAACCTCTAATTGCCTGGTCAATTGAGCAGGCATTAGAAACACCTGAAATAGAAAAAGTAGTTGTTTGCACTGACTCTATCGATATAAAAAAAATAGCTGAAGATTATGGTGCACTAGTTCCATTTAATAGACCTTCTGAAATTTCAAGGTCAGAAACACCAAAGTTTGAAGTTTTTAAATATGCACTTGAAAAATGTGAAGAAGTTTTTTGTGAGAAATATGATGCATTTGTAGATCTTGATTGCACCAATCCTCTAAGAACCTCAAAGGATATATCTAATTGTATTCAAATGTTTCATGATCGGAAAAAAAATAACGTGGATGGTGTATTTACAATATGTAAGTCAAGAAAAAATCCGTATTTTAATATGTTAGAGAAAGATGATAATGGAGCCTTAAAGATATCTAAAAAATTGGAAAACATAATTGTTAGAAGACAAGATGCACCCGAAATATTTGACCACGTTGCATCAATTTATGTCCTTGACCCAGATTATGTTAGAAGTGCAAAAAATCTTTTAGATGGATATACAGAGGGATATGATATAGGAATAGAAAAAAGTTATGATATTGATAGTAATTATGATTTTCAATTAATTGAACTTTTAATAAAAAATAAATTAGTTAAATAATTTTGGTCCAATTATTTTAGCATTGTTATTTATCTCTATGATTTGTTTCTCTATTTCCTCTTGATACTGGCCAGCAAAGATTAATATATTTGGCTTTTCAAAGGAACGAATTTCAACAGGTTTATTAATATTAAACTTTGTCCCGTAGAGTCTTTTACCTTCTTTATAATCAGAGTTGTCTAGTATACCTATCAGGTTTTCCTGATTGATACCAAGGTAAATAAGAAACTGCGAAAAAATATGTGCTCCAAATAAGAATACAGGTTGATTATTTCGCTTTGTTATTTCGTTTATTTCAGTTACGAGTTTTTTATAATAGTTGAGCATATCTAGGTAATCTTTCTTATTCTCATGATAAAAATTTTTTATTACCTGTTTTTTTAAATTTCTTACTTTTTCTACAACAAAAAAAATACTATGATCTCGAAAGTATTCCTTTTTTAAAACTTTAAAATCATATTTGTTGAATAAATATTCAAGCATCTCTTCATTAAAATAAAATGTATGTTCAAAATTTATTGCATTAGAGTACTTCATTTTAAGATAGGATTTTAAATTAGGAATACTCATTATCTGCTTGCCACCTACTTCTAAATATTCAGAAATATCCTCTAAGAATTTATTTGGATCATATAAATGTTCAAAAACGTGCGAATGTACAACATCTCTCCCTTTTTCAACAAATATATTTCTATTTACATAATCTTTCACCAGATTGATATTCTTATTTTCAAAGTTTTTATTTTTGTCGGGATTAGGTTCAATTATTGTCCATTTGACTTTAGCTTTATTTTCACAAAACATTTCAGCTAGCTCACCATTTGAACCTCCAATCTCAAGAATATTTTTTGACGTATTTTCACTTATAAACTTTGCAAAGTTTTTATGATGTATTTTCCAAACCTCACCAAGAGCCTCTGAGTGATAACTAGAATAAACTAAATCAATTGGTAATAGTTTTGAAAGTTGAATGCAGCCAGAATCCTTACAAATATCCCAACTCATATTAGCAAATAGATCTTCTTTTTGAGATTTTTCGGTGCAGCCGATAAAAATAGGAAAATCTCTCAATTCTATTAGTTTCTCAAGATTATTTTTTTTTGTAAAAATACTTTCAGATCTATTTGTATAAGTTATGTCCATAAATTTTATAATTTTATTTATGTATTTTGGTTGCGGGGGTAGGATTTGAACCTACGACCTTCAGGTTATGAGCCTGACGAGCTACCAGACTGCTCCACCCCGCGACATAAACTCAACTTGTTTCTAATAATGTGATATGTCAAGTAAAATTTATAAATTAGATAAAACAATACAATAATTTAAGTATGATCTTATAATGTTAGGTCTTAAGTGTTTACAAAAATAATTTAAATATCAAATTAGAAAAATTTTATATATAATCACATATATATAATTAGCACTTACATAAATAAATGATAAAAAAAAAGGAAAAAATTCTAAGTCACGAACAATATTCTAAATTAGTAAGTAAAAATAAATTTCCATCCAATCCAACTGTTCCTCGTGGCACATCATTTAGAAATCAGAATGGTGTAATAAAAAATATATTATTCCAACAATTTTCATCAGTAGCTATTATAGAGTCTAAAGCTGGTTCAGTAAGGGCCAATCACTATCATTTAACCGATTGGCATTATGCATATATCCTTGAGGGCAGTATTGATTATTTTTGGAGGCCTGCTGGAAGCGTAGATAAGCCACAAAAAAAAAGATACAAGAAAGATACAATGTTTTTCACCCCACCTTTGATAGAGCATGCAATGTTTTTTCCAATCAAAACTACTTTTCTCACTTTTGCAAAAAATATTCGGAAGCACAAAAATCACGAGAAAGATTTAATCAGAGTAAGTCTTATTAAATCAAAATGGGATAAATTAAGTAAAGATTATTTTGTTGAATATATAAAATAATTTAATAATGAAGTTCAAAATTAGAACAGACTGTTCACTATGTAGTTCTCAAAATCTTCAGCAGGTACTAGAACTTCCTAAAACTCCATTAGCTAATGAACTAATCCTTAAAAAGAAAACACAAGATCATTACCCTCTATCATTACTCTTATGTATATCATGTGGTCACTTACAATTAAAAGAGATTATTCCTCCAAATCGTTTGTTTAGAAAATATTTATATGTATCTGGAACATCTTCTGTGTTTATTAAGCATTTTGAAAATGCTGCATCTCATATAGTAAAAAAAACAAATATTGATAAAAAAGATTTAATTATTGAAATAGGTTCAAATGATGGAACTCTCTTAAAAAAATTTCAATATTTAGGCTTTAACAATACTTTAGGAGTTGACCCAGCAAATAAAATTGCAAATATTGCAAATAAAAATGGTGTCGAAACTATACCTGAATTTTTTAATGAAAGTGTGAGTAATAAAATATTGTCAAGTAAGGGAAAAGCTAGGGTTATTCTGGCAAATAATGTTTTTGCTCATTCAAGTGATTTAATTGGCATTACAAACGCGATATACAGTTTACTTGATGAAAAAGGCTATTTTATCTTTGAAGTTTCTTATTTGCTAGATGTAATCGAAAAATTACTATTTGACACAATCTATCATGAACATTTATCTTATCATGCATTAAAACCACTGGTGCCCTTTTTTAAAAAAAATGGCCTTCATCTTTTTGATGTTGAAAGAATAAATACTCATGGTGGATCAATAAGATGCTATGTTTCAAAAAATAAAAGAAATAAGAGTGCTAGACTTAACAAGTTATTAAAAATTGAAGAAACTAAAAAATTATTTTCATTAAAAATATATAAAGAATTTTCTAAGAGAATTCAAAAGCATGGCAATGAACTTAAGAATAAAATATCTTATTTAAAAAAAGAGAATAAAAGGATATGTGGTTTTGGTGCACCAGCCAAACTCACAACACTTATGTATACTTTTAACCTTAGGGGATCAGACTTTGAATTTATAATAGATGATAGTAAATATAAGCAAGGTTTATTGACCCCAGGGTTACATATTCCAATTGTCTCGTCCAATAAATTATATGAAGATGATATCGAGGTTTGTGTAGTATTTGCCTGGAATTTTTTTAAATCAATTATTAAAAGTCATAGCAAATGGAAAATAAATGGTAAATTATTTATAAATCCTCTAAAAAGTAATTAATAATTCAAAAAAGCATGTCATTACTATTGAATAGCGATCTTGAGGAAATTATTATCGGTCTCAAAAGAGAAATAAATAAATTTAGTGGGAAAAATATACTTATTACTGGAGCGAGAGGTTTTTTAGGAAGATATTTTATAGACTTATTTTCTCTTCTTAATGAAAAGTACCTAAGTAGTAAAATTAATATTGTTGGCATAGATAACTTCATTACGGCTGGAGATTTTGGTAAAGAAATACAAGACGAGACTAGATATAAATTTATAAAACATAATATTATTCATCCGATTAAATTATCATATTCATTTGATTTTATTATTCATGCTGCTGGGATTGCAAGTCCATATTATTATAAAAAATGGCCCTTAGATGCGCTGGACGTCTCAACAGTAGGACTAAGGAATGTTTTGGAGCTTGCAGAAAAGCATACTAGAATTATTTTTTTTTCGTCGAGTGAAATTTATGGAAATCCTAATTCTGAAAACATCCCAACTAAAGAAACATATAATGGTAATGTCAGTTGTCTTGGGCCAAGAGCATGCTATGACGAAAGTAAACGAATGGGTGAGACATTGATTCAGATTTATAACGAAAAATATAATGTTAATGCTTCAATAATTAGACCCTTTAACGTTTATGGGCCTGGCATGCAAAAATATGATTATCGAGTTTTACCAAATTTTGCTTCAAAAATTTTTACAGGTGACTCACTTAAAATTTATGGAGATGGGAGCCAAACCAGAACATTTTGCTATGTAACTGATGCAATTATTGGATTTTTGAAGGTATTAATTGAGGGCAAAGCAGCTGAACCTTATAATATAGGAAACCCAACACCAGAAGTTTCAATGCTAGATTTAATGAAGATAATTGAAAAAATATTGCCAGAACATAAATTTAAATTTGAAATTACTGATTATCCAGAGAGTTATCCTGCAGATGAACCCATGAGAAGATGCCCAGATATTTCTAAGGTTCAGGAAAACCTTGATTTTCATCCAAGTATTAGCTTAGAGGAAGGATTAAAACGTTTTTTTAAGTGGGCAAAGCAAAATTATTGAAAATGTTTCGAATTGCGATTATTGGAGTTGGCAAGTGGGGAATGAATTACGTATCCACAGTCGAAAAAAGTTTATACAAAGAAGTTGAAATAGTAGCTATTTCAAGATTAAGTAAAAAAAAAAATCTATTTTTCACTTCACTAAATGGCAATAAATATAAATTAGTAAAATGGAACAAACTAAATAATATACCAAATTTGAACGGCATAATCATTGCCTCGCCACCACAATCACATAGAAAAATTGCATCATATTACATAAAACAAAAAATACCGATTCTAGTCGAAAAACCATTTACCTTGAATTTCAGAGATACCAAATATCTTTTGAGTCTGTCTATCAAGCATCAGTCATTAATTAAAGTAGGGCACATATTTTTATTTAATGAAACATTTAAAAAGTTAAGAAAAAATTTAACAAATAAAAGTATAATTAAAATTGATTCTTATGGTTACAATAATGGTCCAATTCGGGATTACTCTCCATTATGGGACTGGGGGCCTCATGATTTATCAATGATATTTTCTATTTTAGGTTTTAGTAAAAATTTAAAACTAATAGAAGTAAAAAAAATATCGGGAATAAATAATAGAGAAAAATGGATAATTAAGTGTAAGGTTGACTCTATAATTATAAATATAAAAATCGGAAACTTATATAGCTCAAAAAAAAGACTTCTCAAAGTATTTTGCAAGAATAAGAAAGTATATATTTTTAAAGAAAATAATATAAGGGTTAATAATAAAAATTATAATTCTCCATTAGAGAACCAGATTAAAAATTTTTACTATTCAACAAGAAAAGATAATTTCGAATACAAATTTTTCAAAAAAGATTACCAGCTTATAGAAAAAATATATTTAACATTATCTAAAATAGAAAGTAGTATCTAATTTTTAAAAAAAATTAGCTAATAATTCGATGAGATCTATAAGTTGAAACAAATTAACTAGTTAATTAAATTTACTGCACATTGTGAATTGGTACTTTATCCCAATCAATTAATTGATCTGCTTCAATAACATTCATAAAATCAAAATCTCTCAACAGCTTTTCTATTTTCTTTTTTGATGACTTTAAGCCAACATATGATTTAAAGTATTTAATGAAAGATAAATTATCTAAAACTGGTTGATCAGGATCAAAATCTCTGGGATGAAAATAAGTCATAATATATTTTGACCTATTAAAAAGTAGTTTTAGAAGAGAGTATGGGACTAACCTAAAATAGCCACCACCAGAAAATATAATATTTTTTCCTATTATTTTTATCGTATTTATTGGAAATTCTTTTATTGTTTGGCCACTTTTTATTTTAATAATACTTGGTGATGGAGTTGTGTATCCGCTCATTCCCCCATCACTTCTTTTTGCGGGAAAAACCGAGCAATCTACTTTAATGCCAAAATTTATAAGTTCATCAAAAACCCATAAATTTTGATCTGTAATACTAAAGCTGGGAGCTCTATAGAGTGTAATTTTTTTTCCTATAAGTCTCTCAATTTCGTCAACTGAACTTTTCAAATCTTCTTTAAATTCATCTCTGTTTAGATTTGTTAATAACTTATGCTCATCTGAATGTGACCCAATTTCATGACCTCTCTTATCAATTTCCTTTACAATATGTGGAAATTTTCTTGCAACCCAGCCAAGACAAAAAAAAGTTCCTTTGTTATTACTATTATCTAGAAGGTCTAAAATATAATTAATATTCTGGTCTAAACGACTTTCAAAGTTATTTATATTTTTCTGATCAAAAAAATCTTCGTCAAATTTAATATGAAACCATTCTTCAATGTCAAAACTAAGTATATTCATCTTTTTTTCTTAGCTGATTATTATTTCTACTAAGTAGTCTCTACTAATATTATGAATTTTATATTCCTTAATATCTATTTGATCTAGCATTACATGAATATCTTTCTTATCGTAAAACCATAATGGACAATTTCGAAGCTTGTATCTTATTCTTCGTTGAAAGGTTAGTATGTGATTTTTAACAGGAATACTAAATATCACTCTCTTCGAGGAAATATCTTTCATCTTCATAATTAGTTCTTTTGGATTCTCAAAATATTCAACTACACCTAAAGCAAAAGCACAATCATATTTTTTATGAAAAGAATGATCAAAAATATCTGCAATTATAAAATCTAATTTCTCATCTAAGTTTCTTGAAATAGATAACTTTTTTGCAATTTCAATCATATTTGGAGCAACATCAATACCTGTAACGTGTACATCTTGCGATTTAGTAAGTAATACATCATGCCAACCAGGTCCACATCCTACGTCAATAATATTTTTACAATTACAATCATGTATAATTTCAGCAACCTTTTGAAATCGTTTAAACATACTTTTTCTCAAAGTCCTGTCTAAAATTCTTGTTATAAAGCTTTTTTGCTCTTCGAGATAAATTGAGTAAAATTTTGATGCATAGTCATCAAAAAAATTCTTTACAGCTGATGCATTTTTATCATTCATAGGGTATGTTTTTTATTATGTCTTATCTTAATAAACTAAATATACTAAAGTGTCACTGTGAAAATAGTGATCACTTATTTATTAATGAAAATAAAATATGCTGCAAAAAAATAGGTTGTTTTCATAATGATATAAAGAATGCTTATACTGTTTTTAATGATGTTCCAATATTAATCTCCAATCATTATTGTGATACAGCTTTTGATCCTAATGATATTCAATCCCAAGTAAAAAGATCAAAACCGAATAAATTTATTGAGATAGTAAAAAAAATATTTATTAAAAAACAAAATTATACAATTAATAATGCCAATTTATTTTTAAAAGAGCTAAAACCTCAAGCTTCAGTATTAATTATAGGAGGGGGTGAAAAAGGAATGGGAACAGATGATCTATATAGCTCAGATAAAATAAAAATTACTTCGACTGATGTTTACTATACTGAAAATGTTGATTTTATAGTCGATGCTCATTTCTTACCTTTCAAAGACAACTCTTTTGACGGTGTATGGATACAAGCAGTTTTGGAACATGTGCTCGATCCAAATAAAGTTGTTTCTGAAATCAATAGAGTTTTAAAGAGTAATGGGATTGTATATGCTGAGACACCTTTCATGCAACAAGTTCATGAAGGTGCTTATGACATAACTAGATTTACAGTTGTAGGACATAGATACCTTTTCAAAAATTTTAGCACTATTAAAATTGGAGGGATTGATGGAGTGGGTACAGTAATGACATGGTCAATTTATTATTTTTTTTGGTCAATATTCAGAAGTAGAGCATTAGCAAAGTTTTTTTATTTATTTTTTAGTTTGATCCTTAACCCATTTGATAAACTAGCAGATAAAAAATCTCTTTTTGATGCAGGATCGGGCTCATATTTTCTTGGTCGAAAATCTAATAAGGCTATTTCGCAAAAAGAGGCAATTAAAACATATAGAGGTATGCAATAAAATTAATTACTTTTAAGTTTATGTTTTAACTCCCACTTACCATTTATTTTTTCCCATAAATGTTCAGCTCTCCAAGAGTCAATAACATTCCAAAAGTGTTCTTCACTAATATCAAGATAGGTTAGAAACTCTTTAAAATATTTTTTTGGAAATTCACCCTCATAGCGATTAACCAATGCCAATCCCTCTTCTCTTGTTATGTGTCCGTCTCTTATTTCATGAGATGCGTCTTCTACACATCTTCCAAGGCCAAATTTGATGTATCTTAAATAATAGTGGAATCCATCCATTTTATCATCAAGTGATGCATATTTAGAGTAAGTCCCCTCAGATCTCTCAGGATTAGCTTTGAAACCAGTATGCTGAGTTGCATAATAGTAATTTTCTTGCGGTATCCATTTTTGGTAGTATGACCACCAATGCGCCCCTTCAATTTTTGCTTTATCAAGCTCCTCTTGCGAAGGCATTTTATAGAAAATTAGATCGGATTCAGAATAATCACTCTTTGATAAATAATCTTTGTTTTTTAGACCATATTCTAAAAGCTCATCAAATTTACACCCTTTAAAAAACTTATCTAAAATATCACTGCATGGTTTAACACATTTATCACCATATACTGGATCAGCTGCGTATTCAGCATCTCCATTCTCTCCATAAAAAATAAGCGGTATCTGAAGTTTTACTCCCAGCTGAAAAGGGTAGCTGTACTGACCAAGAACAAATACATGAAATGCATCACCCAACTCCTCAAAAGAAAGTCTTGCAAGTTTTCTCTGGAATTGACCATTTGGAGTGCATAGTAGATTGGTAAAACCTGAGTCATTATGGGCCTGTAAATTTTCCCAACCAATATCAGTATATTTTAGGGGTGCCCAAGTTACAGTTAATGGATTCATGCCATAGTCGTGTTTTAACTTGTGAGCAACTATTGCTGAGTCTTTGCCTCCACTACTGGGAACGATTACGTCCCAATAACCATCTTTTCGTCTATGTTTGTTAAGAAGTTTGACTAATTCTTTTTCACGCTCATCCCAGTCAATCTGATTCTTATAAATTGTATTAACACATCCGCTACAGACCCCTTCATCATTAAAAATTATTTTTGGTTTTTGATTTGAATAACAGCATTTAGTACACCATTTTACCTCTTTAGGTGTTTTAGTAACTTGTTTTTCTAGATTTCCACGCTTAAAACTCATTTTTAAATTAAGGATTAAAAAAAACAATCTTATATTTAGTTAATAATTTTGTAAACTAATTCTTAACACCTGTAGTTAGTAACATAATCTCTTTTGAGAAACGAATGAGCTTGCTCTTGTTTTTTAAACACTTTGGAGTAAGGATTCTAATAACACTTACTAAAAAAGTAAGTCTTGGAAATTTCCAAAAAAATGGCAGCTGTATAAAATTTTTTGTTTTTACCTTCTTAAATCCACATATTTCATGCACACTTTGCAAGGATCTTTTTGTAAAAGGTGTTCGATGGGTAAATTCGCTATAAAATTCAGCAATCACATATTTCCAATTAGGTGTCATTGTAATTATTATACCGCCTGGTTTTAAGATTCTATAGACTTCTCTGAGTATTTTTTCTGGATAGTAAAAATGTTCAACTAACGATTTACTATAAACAACATCAAAAAAACTATCTTCAAAAGGTAGTATTTCCTCAAGGTCTCCCACAACTATTTTTGCATCTGGACAATGTTTTTTTGCAATATCTGATTGGTCTATTCCATAGCCTTCAAATCCACTTTTAATAAAGCTATTTAGAAATTCTCCTCTACCGCATCCTAAGTCTAGAAGGCGACCATTATTTTCTACTCCTGTTTCTTTAATTAAATATTTTATTAATTTGTCAGGATAATTAGAAAAAGGCTTATTTCCATAATTTACGTTAAGATATTCGTTCTTAGCTTCTGGTTCAATTTTATTTACTTTATCAGTCATATCTAAGATTTAAGAAAATTTTCTAATATTTTTAATCCTTCTGCACCACTTTTTTCTGGATGGAACTGAGTTCCCAAAATATTATTATTGCAAATAGATGATGTAAAATATTCTTTACCATATCTTGTATAAGTACTAATAACGGTTTTATCTTCAGGTTTTACATAATAAGAATGTATAAAATAGAAAAAAGAGTTATTTTTTACATTGTTAAATAATTTGTTTCTTGAATAGTTTTGATCCGCTAAATCAATTGAATTCCAACCTATGTGTGGAATTCTCTCAACTAAATTATTATTAAATCCTACTACATCGCCTTTTATAATGTTAAGGCCTTCAGTTTCTTCAAACTCTAAACTTTTTGAGAATAAAAGTTGAAGACCTAAGCAAATACCAATAAATGGTTTTCCAGTTTTTACAAATTCGATTATTGAGTCAAAAAAATATAAATTTTTTAGATGTTTCACTGCTTCTGGATATGCACCAACTCCTGGAAGAATAGCAATGTCATTTTTAAGCAATTCATTTGGATTAGATACAATTTTTGGGATATGCCCAACTGTCCTAATGGCGTTCTTTAAGCTATACATATTGCTCATTTGATAGTCTATAATTGCTACTGAGTTAATTGACATTTGATCTACATATCAAACCTTCAGCTGAAAGATATGTCTTTAATTGATTTATCGAGCAGGGATATATATTTTTAATATTACTAATATCATACTCATTTTTTTGAACTTTGGTATTAGATATAGAATCTAAAAATTCATAATGAAACATTGATGCAATTGCAATTCCACTTAAATTGATTTTTGATAATAAATTTAATGCATGTTCTTTTCTACCAGTTCCACCATGAATTACCAATGGTATTTTAATTTGTTCAGAAACTATTTCTATTATCTTGTTATCGTATCCTTCGCCTGTTCCTTCTTTATCAACAAGTGTAAGAATTATTTCTCCCGCTCCCAAATCCTCAATCTGCTTTGACCATTCTAGTAATTCTTTATTTGAACAGTTTCGACCATTATCACTAAAGGCTAAATACCTCCCGTCTAATTGTTTAATTGCCTCAATTGAAACTGATATTGTCGAAGAGCCAAAATTTCTAGAAGCGAGTTTAATAAAATTTGGATCAGCTAATGCAGCCGTATTTATCGATACTTTGTCAGCCCCTGATCTTAAGATTTTGTATATATTATCTAGACTTCTAATACCGCCGCCTACAGTTAGTGGTATAAAAACTTCTTTAGCAACTTTCTCTATGATATGAGTCAGACTGTTACGTTCATAAAGACTTGCAACAACGTCCTGAAAAAAAAGCTCATCAGCACCATTTTCATAGTAATATTTTGCAAAAATTTCAGGTAGTCCCATAACTCTTAATCCTTCAAGTCTAATGCCTTTAACCAAATTTGAGCCTTTAATATCTAATCGTGGTATAATTCTTATGGGTTGTCTATTGTTAGTTTGCATATAATTTAAATTAATCTAATTAGTAATAATAAACAATATATATAAACTAATAAAAAGAATTAATCTTAAAATCTAACAATGAATAAAAAAGTAAAATTTAATTTAGGATTTATTGGTGCAGGAAAAATTACAAGTGAATATTTAAAAATTTTTTCTCAAATGAAAGAAGTTAAGTTGTCAGCAATTCATTCTAGAAATAAAAACAAGGCTGAGGATTTGGCAAAAAAATATACGTCTTTAAATGTATACGAAGACTTAGATGATATGCGTTCAAATGAAGATCTTGATTTAGTAGTTGTAGCAGTATCATTAGAATCAATTTTTAAAATTGCCCTAAAAATATTAGACTTTGAGTGGAAAATTTTTTTTGAAAAACCACTAGGGATTAATTTTCACGAATTTAGCACTATTAAAAAAAAATGTTTAAAAAATAATAAGAATATTCATATTGGATTAAACAGAAGAAATTATTTTAGTACAATTAAGTTAATAAAATATTTAAATGAAACAACTGGAAATAGGTTTATTCAAATTAATGATCAAGAGGACACTGACTCATTATTTAAAAATAATATTGATAATGATATAATCAATTCGTGGATGTATTGTAACTCAATTCATCTAATTGATTATGCGTCTTTTCTGACAAGAGGAAAAATATCCAAAATTGAAAATATTATCCCTTGGAATAAAGGTTCTGACCACGTACTGAGTTTACTTCACTACTCGTCTGGTGACAAAGTTCTATACAAAGCAATATGGAATGAACCAAGTCCTTGGTCAGTAACAATTAACACAAAAGATATATTTTTTATTAAACAGCCGCTTGAGGAACTAAAGATAATTAAGAAAGACTCAAGGCAAATTATCAATATAGAAATACCCGAATTAGATACTGTATTTAAACCAGGTTTTTATAATCAGGCAAAAGAAATAATAAACTATTTAAAAGATCATAATCATAACCTCGTCAATTTAGAGGAATACGAAAAAACTATGAAAATTATTAGAGGAATATATGCCACATAAAGTGCTAATCATTGGGTGTGGCAACATTGGGTCTTGGCACCTCCAAAGTTTAAGAAGATTAAAATTTAAATTAAGTATTTACGTTGTTGATAGTGATCCAAAATCTTTTTCTTTAGCTAAACAAAGATTTAATAAAATTAAAAATTTAACAAGTCATTCCTGTTTATTTTCTACAGAATTGCCAAAAAAAATCAAATATTTTGATATATGTATCTTAGCTACATCATCCCATAGAAGATATAAAATTATTGAGAGTATTTCAGAAAAAGTAGTAATTAAAAATTGGATAATAGAAAAAGTTCTTTCTCAAAATAAAAATGATTTAATAAAAATCGAAAAATTAATAGATTTAAAAAAATGTAACGCCTGGGTTAATACGCCTCATAGAACTCAACTATTATTTAAAAAATTGAAAAATAAAATAAAAAAGAAAAGAGTCTCAGGTTCTGTTAAAGGAGTTAACTGGGGTTTAATGTGTAACTCGATTCATTATTTGGATGTTTTCTCTTGGCTGTTAGATGAGAAATTAGTTTCTATAAATACTGATAAATTAAACAAACAGTGGTTCTCCTCTAAGCGAGGCAATTATATGGAAGTTGATGGAGCATTAAAGGCCACTTTTTCAGAGGGTTCCTCTCTTTTAATATCATGTAAATCGAAAAAGAATTCAAAAAAAAAGCTTATATTTAATATTCTTGACTGGAGTATTGATATAGTTTGCGGACGGGTCACAAATTTAAAATCTGATGTAGGTATTTTTTATAAACTAAAACCACAAAGCAAACTTACTCATAAATTTGTAAAAGATATTATTTTAAAAAATAATTGTGACCTACCATCCATACAAGAGTCTATTTTTTTACATAAAGTATTTATCGACTCCGTACTTCCTAAGTGGAGGGATTATACCAAGAAAAAGTCATTAAACATCCCCATCACTTGAATTAAATATATTTCTTATTTTATTGTGACTAGGATTAAAGAACTTAGAATTAAAACTTTCACCGTTTAAATGCATTTGTATTAATTTTTCTAGCTCGTGAGTATTTTTGGCATGCTTTACTTCTAAATAGTCAAGTGGATGCGAATGTCCAACGTAAGAATAATATTTTTCATCTTCCTCCCAATAATTTATTGAATTTCTTCCAAAATAAAGAGGGCAATACATTGCACTTGTTATTGTTCCAATAGTAAGTTCAGCATTTTTTGATAAAAGCATTGTATTTAGCTTTGAAATTTCTACATTCTCACAATTGTATTTTAAAATTATATTTTTAATATCAGCTGGTTTTTCCCTTGGATGAAGTGTGACTAAGATTTTATAATTGGGATAGTATTTCCTTACAAGTTTATACATGTTAATGAAGTGATTTTCTTTACTTTGAAGACTATACAATTTTTTATTAGCGTAAAAACTACAATATAAAATATAATTGGTATTTTTGTGAGTTATTGAACTTACAAATTCTAAAAACTTTTTATTTCTTCTTGGGTTGCCTACAAATATCTGATTTTTAAAATTTAAAAAATAATAATTGTAAGAGTATGAATATGGATCAAGACTCATACATACTTCTTTATCGCGTGATGAGTTATAACCTAGCTTTTTTCTGTCTTCTAAAGATGGTATTTCGTTGATATTGAATAAATAATCTGCATTAGAAGTGTGAGGCATTGCTATAATTTTTTTGTTTAGTAAAATTGCAAAAAACCTCGCAACATTACAGAATTTTGCTCTTATTTGTCCGTAGTCAATAATTAGGATATCAGTAAATAGAATATTCCACACTAACCTGATAAAAATATGAAATTTTTTAATAATGTCTTCAAAAAAATAAGTTCTTGTAATTTCATCAACATTATTATTTAAAAATATAGTTTTAAAATTATTTTGTTTAATTAATGATGACCACAACAAATCAGAGCTTGCTTTTTGAAAAATTTTTTTTTCTAAATATAAAAATCTAATATCTAAATTATCTGTATTAATTAGTGAAAGGTATGGATATATGAATTCTACTTCTCCTAAACCATTTGAAATAAATATTAATATTTTTTTATTTTTTTCTTGAGTTGATTTCTTCATATCGATATATATTTCCTACATCATCCCAATCTTCAAATGTTGGGTATACAAATTTTCTTTCAATTTTTTCAAATAGTTTAGTCATATCCATATATTGATTTCTTTTAATAAATTTAATAATGTTTTCATTCATTACATAAATTCCTGCATTTACTTTATGAATAAGAGTTTGTTTTTCAATTATTTTTTTTATCTTATAACCTCTTGTTTCTAAAACGCCGTATGGATTTTTGTGCTCATATACTCTCATGGCCATCGTTGCATGTGATTTTCTTTTTTTGTGAAATTCCAAAATAGATTTGAAGCTTATGTCTGAAATTATATCGCAATTACAAACAATAAAGGGTTTACCAGATAATTTTAAATATTTAAGAGAGCCAGCGGTTCCTAGGTATTTTTTTTCTTCTATATAATTTATATTCACCCCATACTTATCTCCATTGCCTAAATAATTTTTTATTTGTTCCCCAAGATAATTAATAGAAATTGTAAAATTATAAAAGCCTTCTTCTTTAGCTTTATTTATAATGTGTAAAATCATGGGTTTGTTATTTAGATTTAAAAGTGCTTTTGGAATCTTATTAGTTAGTGGCTTCATACGTGAACCTTTTCCCCCAGCCATAATTACAAATGAATTCGATATTTTATTATTTTTCTTTTTTTTATTTTCTTCAATATAACTTCCTAGCATGTAAAGTCCTTTGACTATTTTTTTTGAACTTACAAAGGGTATATTTTTTAATTGATTTTGCTTCATGAAGCTTAATGCGTGATCTTTTGGTATATTTTCATGAACATAATAAGGTTTCGGATTCATGATTTTAATAATGTCAGTTTCAAGGCTGATCTTATTGAGAATAGATCTTCTAATATCACCATCAGTAATTGTTCCCAATAATTGCATTTTTTTATTAACAACTAAAATTATTTGTGCATGTGATTTTTCAAGTGATCCCATAGCTTTTTTTAGATTGGATTTTTCTTGAAGAATTGTTTTTAACCAGACTTTTTTTGGTAACTTAGAAATCATAAATAATGAAATTTTAAAGGATAATGTTTATTTAATTTTATTATACAATTTATACCATTTAACAAACTCTCTTATACCATTATTTAAGCTTGTTTTTGGTGTATAGCCTAATTTTCGTTTTGTGTCTTTTATATTAGCTAGAGTTTTTACAACATCTCCAGGTGCAGCAGACGTTAATTTTAATATTGCCTTCTTCCTTACTTCCTTTTCAATTGTCTTAATCAGTTTAATCGTTGAGGTAGAACTTTTATTTCCTAAATTAAAAATATCAAATGGAAGTTTCTTACTTTTTTTTGGCAAAAACTGAATTGACTTTAAAATTCCATCAACTATGTCGTCTATATAGGTGTAGTCTCGATAATTTTTACCTTTATTAAAAACTGATATTGTTTTATTTAAAAAAATTGATCTTGTAAAACTGTAAACTGCCATATCTGGTCTTCCCCACGGTCCATAAACTGTAAAAAATCGTAAGCCAGTTGTAGGTATTTTATAAAGATGACTATAAGTATATGCCATTAGTTCGTTTGAGGCCTTTGTTGCAGCATAAAGCGATACTGGTTTATCAATTTTATCATCGATACTATAAGGCATCTTTTTATTTGCACCATATACAGAGCTTGAAGAAGCGTAAATTAAGTGTTTGAGTTTATATTTTTTTGATAGTTCTAAAATATTAAAAAACCCAATTATATTTGCATCAATATGGCTATCCGGATTTTTTAGTGAACTTCTAACACCTACTTCAGCTGCAAGATTAATTATAATTTCGATTTTATGTTTTTTAAAAATGTTTTCTAATTGTTTTTTTTTATTAATATTTATTTTATGAAAGATAAAATTTTTATATTTCTCTAATACACTTAATCTTTTTTTTTTTAATTTTTGTGAGTAATAATCATTAATATTATCAACTCCAACAACTATATATTTCATATTTAATAGTTTATGAGATAGATGAAAACCTATAAATCCTGCTGATCCAGTTACTAAAATTTTCATTATTTGTTATAGAATTTAATTGAATACTCGCATATTTTATAACATACAAAAAGTAATATATTCGTAAAAAAAACTATTATTCCAGTATAAATACCAATTATAAATGAAATTTCTTTTGTTACATTTATAAAGTCTAAAGCAGCAATGTATGATAATTCTCTGACTCCAAAACCAGCAAAACTAATTGGGATTGATAAGAGTATGCCAATCGTTGGAACTATCAACATCATAATATATATAGGAATTTCTTGTCCTACTGACATGGATATTAAATAAACTCCTATTACATTCGATATTTGCATTAATATGCTAAAAAAATAAGCAGAGATTATAATTTTTTTTCTTTTCTCAATAATCTTACCTATTTCCATAAGACCTTCAAAGAAGGTTTTGATAAAATTTATATTTATTTTTAGCAAAATATTTTTAAATTTAAGTAACGAAAACATAAAAAGAATCATAAACATCATAAAAAGTAAAAATAAAATTACACCTAAAGCATAATGTAAAACATCCATGTAAATCAAAAAAAGAACTAACCCAAAAATTGTTGTAGTTATATTTCCAGCAAATCCGATAGCTCTATCATATGTAATTGATAGTATTGTTTCACTTTTTTTGAAATTTAGTTCATTAATAACTAAATATACTCTAGAAATTTCAGCAGCTAAGCCTGGTAGAATTGTATAACTCATCAATCCCATAATAATTTCTATCTTAAATATTTTAAGAAACGAGACTTTTTTTAAAGCGCTCAAAATGATTGTATATCTTAATGCCCCTAAACATTTAACAATAGCAAAAGCAATAATGACTAAGATTATTAATTTCCATGAAGTATCCTCTAGCGCACTTAATAATTTTAATTCATCGAGATTAATATAAATGAATATAACTAGTACAATTGAAAAAAATATTTTTATAAGATTATTAATATTCATTAATTAAAAATTAAACTATACGAAATTATCCTAAAATGCTAATCATTACTATCGTTCGACATGATTAATTTAATAATCCCATCTTTTAATAGATATTCACATTTAAAAAGAATGCTATCTTTTTTTTGCGAGTATAATTTAAGTGAAATCAAATACTTTAAGATTTTTATTCTCGATAGTTCAAACATTAAGACAAATGACTCTTTATTAAAAAATATAATCAAGAAATTAAATATAGAATATATAAAATTTGATAGTGATATTTTTATCGTTCAAAAAATACAAATGATTACAAGTTCACTTACTGAAAAATTCACAATAATTCTGGCTGATGATGATATTGTAGATCTAAAAAGACTTATTGAGTATCAAAAATTCATGGAGATTAATGAAGAATATTCTTGTGTTACAGGTATATCTTTATTTGATGATTTTGGACATGATCTTTATTTCAAAAACTTAAAAAAAACAGTCGAAGACTATTCCATCGTAAATGAGGATTATAGAAACAGAATAAAAAAATATTCATTACTATCAAATATCGGGAACCCCTTTTATGGTATCATTCGAACTGAATTATTTTGTAAAATATGGGATCAAATGTCCGAGTTTGTTTTTTTTTGGTATTATCCAGAAATACTCTTTAACTATTCTATTCTATTATCCGGTAAATTTTTAGTATTTGATAATATATCTACAGTTAGAAATTTGAATGATTCACTTTTTAATGATATTAAATCTTTAAATATCATGAATGAGGAAAGAAATAAAAAATCTATCAATTTGTTTACCTCTATAAGTCCCAGTTGTGATAAAGAATTTTTATTAGGTCAGTTGAGAGTTATTAAAAAAACTCAAATGAAAATAATTTCTAGATCAACAAATAATATGAGTATTTTTGAAAAATTTAAAAAAGAAATTAATAAAATAATATTTCATTTTATCAATAAAAATATTTACTATGATAAAATAGATTCAAATAGTGAAGAATTTTATAATAATGTATTAAATTTCTATAATGATAATGCTTTATCAAATCATGAGATAACCCTTTCTAGAAAAATATACACAAAATGGATGAAGTGAAATGAAGAAAGTATTAATAATAGGAAATATGGGTTATGTTGGCTCTGAGTTAGTCAAATATTTGAACAAAAGAAAAGTATATGTTGATGGGCTTGACACTGGGTTTTTTTCATCAAATATAAATGCTAAGGTAAGTCCAGAGGTGAATTTAAATAAGCAGGTTTTTAAAGATGTCAGATCTATAAATAAAGGCGACTTGCTGGGCTATGATGCAATTGTTTATCTTGCCGCTATTTCAAATGATCCAATGGGCCAAGAGTTTAAAAATCAGACAATTGATATAAATTATAAAAGTGCTGTAAAAATAGCAAAACTTTCAAAGAAGACTAAAATAAAAAGGTTTATTTTTGCTTCTAGCTGTAGTGTATATGGCGATTCAGCAAGTGAGGTAAAGTCTGAGTCATCCAGATTAAATCCGCTAACAACTTACGCTGAAAGTAAAGTATTGGGAGAGAAAGATTTATCTAAATTAGCAGATAAAAACTTTATAGTCACATCTCTTAGATTTGCCACAGCATGCGGAATAAGTGATAGAATGAGACTGGACTTGGTAGTAAACGATTTCACTGCAAACTCAATTTTAAATAATAAAATTGTGTTATTGAGTAAAGGAAACGCATATAGACCATTTATATCCGTAGATGATATGTGCAGGGCTTTTGAATGGGCAGTTCAAAGAAATTTTTTTAATGGAGGCGCATTTTGCACAGTAAATGTTGGCAACAAAAATCTTAATATGAAAGTTATATCTCTCGCTAAATCGATAGGCTTAATAACGAATTCAAAAATAATTATTTCGAGTGATGCTCAACCTGATAAAAGAAGTTATAGGGTCTCTTATGATAAATATTATAGTTTAGCAAAAAATCATTTACCTAAAGATGGAATGAAATTAATTACCAATAAACTAATAAAGTTATTTAGTGAAAATAATTTTTTAGATCCAAACTTTAGAAATACTGATATGATAAGACTGAAACATTTAAATAGGCTTATTAAATCGAAGAAAATAAACAGAGATTTATTCTGGATCCATTAGAAGGGCTAATATAAAGTTAATCGTATATCTTACTAACCAAATATATTGGTCTATTTTTGACCTCAAGAAAAATTCTGGATATATATTCCCCAATTATTCCCAAAACAATTAATTGAAAACCGCCCAAGAATATAATACCTGTCATTATTGAAGCGTATCCTTGAACGGCAACACCATAAAAAATAGCATAAATAATAATTTTAATTGCATACATAAAAGATGATAATGCGAAAATTATTCCTGTATATAATGCTATTTTTAAAGGTACATTTGAAAAGCTAAAGAAAGCATTTAAGCCCATTCCCAACAACTTTATGGGTCCCATGGCTTTACCTGACTTTCTAGGAGGTCTTGAAAAATATACTTCAGACGTAGTTAATCCAAGCCAATTAGAAATACCTGAAATCCATCTAGTCTTTTCAGGGAATTTTTTAATCATCTCAACACCCTTTTTATCAATCAATTTAAAATCTCCAGAGTTTTCTGGCACATTAATTTGCGTAAATAAATTCACAGATTTATAGAATAAATACGATGAAACCCTTTTGCTAAAGGAGTCTCTTTTTCTGTCATTTTTGATAGCATGCACTAGTTCACTTCCTTTTTCCCACTCTTTAATTAAATCATGAATTATCTTAGGAGGTTCTTGTAAGTCAGTATCAATTGTAATAATAGCATCAGAGTTGCTATAGTTTATGCCGGCAGTTAAGGCTGCTTGCTTACCAAAGTTTCTAGTAAAATCTATTATTGATACTTTTTCATCGTACTCTTTTATTTTTACAAGATGCGCTAAACTGCTGTCACTACTGCCATCATTTACAAAAATAATTTTAAATTTATAATTAATATTTTTTATAACATCAGAAACTTCTTTATAAAAATCTGAGATATTTTCAGACTCGTTATAAATGGGAGCTATTATTGAAATTGTTTTTTGTTCCATTTATTTAATTGCCAAATAACCCTCAAAGTCATACATTTTAAAAATAATTGTTGTATTTTTAAAACCAGCTTTCTTTAACAAATCTAAATTATGACTCTGCTCGAAGGGTTCCAATATTCCAATTAAGCTTTTTTGTTTTGCAACTATTTCCTCAACTGAAAAATTATTCTTTAATTTAAAATTAAAATAAATTTCCTGGAGAATATTTTCAAATTTTGAATTTTTATTAATAGTCTTTTCAAAAAAAATAAAAGCTCCTCCTTTATTTAAATTTTTATAAATTTTATTAATAATAATTTGTCGTCGAGACGGATTAATAAATTGAATTGTGTAAAATGAAATAAATAAATCCGATTTTTTAAATTTAAATTTAAATAAATCAGCTTCAAAAAATTTTAAATTTTTCAGTTTACATACTTTCTTTGCATGCTTAATCATTTCAGGTGAAATATCTAATCCAATAAATTCAGCATTAATTTTATTATGTGATTTAGCAAGCAGATTTACCAAATTACCTGCTGAGCAACCTAATTCATAAACCACTGAATTTTTATATATAAAGTGATTAGAAATTTCCTTTATCATATCATGGCATTCATAATAAAAAGGAACTGATTTGGATATGTGATCGACAAATTTGTCTACGTAAACTTTATCAAAATTCCATTTATCCTTTTTATTTATTGTAACCATTTTTTTATTAATTTTTTTTAGCTATAACTACAACACTTCGCCCAAAACTATAATTAAAAAGTTTGTCTGTTACTATGGATATAGGAATAATTAAATAATTAAAAATAAAATATTGAATTTTTGTCGGTGAGCTAGATTTAATCAAATATTTATTTAATAAATTTGCAATAATGCCTATAGAGTCTAAATAGAAGCCCTGAAGTTCAAATTTTTATTTATCAAATAAATTAAATAGTTGATCTTTGGTATATCTTCTGTAATGGCCAACTGAGTAATCAAGTCTTGAATACAAAAAATTATATGCAGGACATAAAATAATAATTTTTCCATTATTTTGAATTTTACTTGAAGCTATCTTGACTTCGTATTTATCATTTTCAATATGCTCCAGTACGTCAATATACATAATTGTATTAAATTTTGTTTTATTTGTTTCATTTAAATAACAATTACTAAGTTTTATATTTTTAGAGATTAAGCCTTTCTTTTGATTTTTTTCCATTTGCTTATATAGTTTTATGTTAGGTTCTATGCTTGTCCAACTTTTAATACTCTCATCATAAAATGTGTTTGCTGTACTTCCTACTCCTGAGCCAACTTCAAGTACATTGGAAACAATGTGTCTTGACAATTTTGACTTCATATACCTTCTCCAATTATCCATAGAAAAACCAAATTGAAGTCTTTCAATTTTTTTAGAATTTTTTTCTCTATTTTGAATTGTCATTCTATTTTACAAATTAGATAAGTGTCTCTGCCAAAATATATTTTATTACCATTGTCATTAAACTTTTTGTTTAATAATTCACTTGGATAACTATATCCATTGCTATCTTTGCATTGATTCTGTTTAAAAATATTAATTAATTTATAATCAGCAAGATTTTCATTTTCGTAGTATTGTCTTTTTGAAAATTTTGAATTGTTCATTAGTGGATAAATTGATGGTTCCATTAAGAAGTATTTGTCTTTTGATTTTTTGTTTAACAAGGATAATTTCTCGTTAGATTCAAGAATATTATAATTTAAAATTAAATTTAGAGATAGATGTTTGTTTAATGAGTTTAAATTAATTTGCAAATAATTATTATAATAAATATTTCTCGAAAGATCCGTAATTAAAAAAAATAAACCTACAAGGCAGTAAATTATTATTAAGTATCTTACGGAGTTAAATATGATTGACATTTTATTTATAAAAAAAATTTCGACTACCTTTAATGAATCGATTGAAAGTAAGAGGATTAAAGGTATAAGCATCGCGTAGTGGTGAAGCCACTTATCTGGAATTAATGATAATAGAATTATTCCAGATATAAAAATATAATAAAAAATAATAAATTTTTTATCTTTATGAAGTAATTTGTATATTAATGATATTAATATTAGTGAAGATAAAGGAAATAAGAATAGGGTTAATCTAGGATAAAAATAGAATAAGTGCTTGGCTCTTTCTAGAAAAAGAAATTCAGATAATATATTCTTATAAATTGAACCGTCAAAATTTAGATTAGCACTTCTTAAATTTACAAAAAATTCTTTGAGAGAGTCGCCCCATAAAAGTAAACTAAGTGACAATACCGCAACAAGAAATGATAAAACAAAAAAAATCACAAAGGACTTTTTACTAAAGTACTTCAAATATTTTAATATAAGTAAAAGGCCTATAAAAAAGGGATAAATCATCAAATGATGCACCGATACAAGTAGTGCACTTATCTGAAATGGAATCGTAATATAATAAATGTTATTTGTTTCTTGAAATTTTATATATCCGTAGATTGATGAAATTACAGCAAAGAATACAAAAATATCAGGACGAATAGTTAGACCGCCTGAAAAATTTAATAAATAATAAGCAAATAAAACGATAGCTGGATACGAAGTCCAATTAATCTTTATATAAAGTGAATTTAAAATATTTACAAATATCACAATACATGCAGTGCCAATCATTAAATTTGGAATTCTCAAAATAAGGTAATTATTTGGTGATGAAAATTCGCCAGGCATAAGCGAAAGCAAAAATAAATATGATCTTAAAAAAGTAAGTTCAATATCAACGAATGCAAAATTAAATTCTCTAAAGTTATTATAATTAGATAAGATAATTTCAATAAGACTTTCATCATGATGGTAGGGATTAGTAATATATCCTATTAAAATAACTATAAAAAATATTAAATGTAAAAAAATATTTTTGTTATTAATTCTTAATATGTTCATTGGATTATTTTAAAATATATATATATTAGGGTTACGATAATTAATGTAAATGATTAATAAAACATGAAAACAGTTATACTTGCTGGAGGATTTGGCACTCGACTATCTGAGGAAACAATTCTAAAGCCCAAGCCAATGGTAGAAATTGGAGGCATTCCAATACTCATACATATAATGAGATATTATATGAAGTACAATTTTAATGAATTTATAATTTTAGCTGGATATAAACATGAATTTATAAAAGATTATTTTATTAAATATGTTGAAATGAATAATGATATATTTATTGATACTTCAACTAATAAAATCAAGATTATAGACAGAATAAAAGAGAACTTTAAGGTAACCATATTAAATACAGGTAATGACTCAAATACAGGTGGAAGATTATTAAGGGCAAAAAAATTCTTAAAAAAAGAAAAAAATTTCTTAATGACTTATGGTGATGGATTATCAAATGTGAACTTAAAGAAACTTGTCAAACATCATCTTCAAAGTAAATTAATTTGTACGCTTACAGCAGTTAATCCAGTAGGTAAATTTGGTGATCTTGTTTTAGAGGACAAAATAGTAAAGAAATTTGTTGAAAAGCCTAATGCGAGTAAAAATTGGGTTAATGGAGGTTATTTTGTGATGTCGAACAAAATTTTTTCATATTTATCAGATGATAAAACTATTTTAGAATCTGACGCACTATCTTCGCTTTCTAAAGATAGGCAGCTTGGTTTCTATGCACACAATAGCTTTTGGAAGCCAATGGATACTTTAAATGATAAAAAAATTTTAAACGATCTTTGGTCTAGAAGTAAAGCTCCATGGGCATAGACTTTATCAAGACTTCCTTGAAAGATGTATATAAAATTGATTACTCAAGTTTTGTAGATAAAAGAGGAGTTTTTACAAAAATCTTCTCAAAAGATAAGTTTATAGAAATATCAAATTTTAATATCAAGCAGGTAAACGTCTCCACTTCAATAAAGAAAGGTACTTTCAGAGGTTTACATTATCAAGTAGGTAAATATTCTGAAAAAAAAATTGTTTTTTGTCTCCAGGGGCAAATAAGGGATTTTATAGTAAATATAAACAAAAAATCAAAGGATTACTTAAAAACATTTAGCTTAGATATTTGTTCAGAAAAGAAGAATGGCATTTTGATTCCCTCCTCATATGCGCATGGTTTTCTTACAATGAAAAAAAATACATCGGTAATATATCTTCATGATCGTGAGTATAATAATGCAAGTGAGAGAGGAGTAAGATATAATGATCCATTAATTAATCTTAAGTTTCCAATTAATTTAACCAATATTAGTAAAAAAGATAAAAATTACCCAAATCTTAGTAAAGATAAGAATATTTTATGAAGTGTAGAAACTGTAATAATCAAATAAAAAAGAGCTTTTTAAATTTAGGTAAACAACCGCTTGCAAACAGTCTCTTAAAAATTGGCAAAAAAAAATACATTGATCCAAAATACCCACTTGAAGTTTTTTTCTGTCAAAATTGCTACTTAGTTCAGATTGATAAGGTTGTTAATCAAAAAAAAATTTTTAATCAAACATACCCGTATTTTAGCTCATACTCTGATAGTTGGCTGCGGCATGCGAAAGATTATAGTTTATCAATGATAAAAAAATTAAAGTTAAAAAGAAATTCTTTTGTAATTGAGATTGCCTCAAACGACGGTTACCTCCTCCAAAATTTTAATAAACGTAACATACCTTGTTTAGGAATTGAGCCTACAAAAAATACTGCAGCTGTGGCATCTTCAAAAGGAATTAATACAATTAATAAATTTTTCTCATCAAAGTTGGCCACTAAAATAAAAAAAAATTTCCGTCAGCCGAATCTGATAATTTGTAAAAATGTTCTTGCCCATGTACCAAATTTAAATGATTTTGCAAAAGGTCTTGATATATTGAGTGGAAACAGGACAATAACAACTATAGAATTTCCACACCTACTTAATTTAGTACAAGAATTGCAATATGATACAATATATCACGAACACTTTTCATACTTTTCTGTTTTAGCTTTACAATCTGTTTTTAAAAAAACAAACTTACATATATTTGATGTTAAAGAAGTTAATACTCACGGTGGTTCATTAAGAATTTATCTATGTAAAAAAGAAAGTAGTATCAAGATAAAAAAAAATGTATCAAATATTATTAAAAAAGAGCTGTTAGGTAAATTAGACAGAATATCTACATTTAATAATTTTGCTAAAAAAGTTCAAAACAATAAGACGAACATTATTAAATTTCTTAAAAATTGTAAAAAAAATTCAAAGACTGTTGTAGGATATGGAGCGGCCGCAAAAGGAAATACACTTTTAAATTATTGCGGTATAAATTCTAATCTGATGAGCCATATTTTTGACGTATCTCCATATAAGCAGCAAATGCTGATGCCCGGATCAAAAATTCCAATTTTGCATCCAAACGAAATTGGTAATATTAAGCCAAATTATATTGTTTTATTACCCTGGAATCTCAAAACTGAATTAATAAGAAAATTATCAAAACATAAAAAAAATGGTTCAAAATTTGTGATAATGATACCTAAACTAGAAATTATTTAGTTATTTAGTTTTTTGAAGATACGAGTCAAAGTTCTGTGTAATTCCTAACTTTTTATTATATTCATTATTTTTGGAAAAGTTTTTATTTTTTTTTAAAAATTCTTTCAATGCAGTCATTGGATTATTACCTTTATTCGTCTCAGGTCTTACTTTTGTAGTTTTCAAATAACCAAAAAAATTCTTTGGGTAAAATTCTTCAAATGTATCTTCAACAATAAGAAACATATTTTTACTAACAAGTTTTGAATAAATATTTAATTCTTTTAGTACATGGTCGTGTGAATGTGCAGAATCCAAAATTACCATAACTTTTTTTCTATTAATGTGTTTCTTAATTTTACTTATTACTTTTTGGTCAACCGAAGAACCTTTTATTAATTTTATATTTTTTTTATAGAACTTATTTTTTTTTATTTCTCTTAAATTATAATCTCTTATTTCTAGATCTATTCCAATAACTTTTGCCTTAGGATTAATCATATTTAGTATGGATGCGATAAATACAATGCTTCCACCGTGAGCTATTCCTGTTTCTATGATAATATCTGGTTTTGTGCTCCAAATAATTTCTTGAAGAGCAAGTATATCATTTGGGTATTTAATTATTGGTAAACCCATCCATTTAAAATTGTACACGTATCTATATTTTTCAGCATAAATCATCCACTCTAGAGATTTTTTATGAAAAATTTTATCTTTACTAATTTTTAATGAATTTTGTTTTATTTTTAAATCAAACGCTTGGAGTTCTTTGCTCTTATAGCTGCTCATAATAGCTTCCAATTTTGAATTGCTTTCTTCTTACAAAACTCTTTTTATCACTTTCTTCGTACTCAGAAGTTTTCATTATTCTAAAATCAAAGCTAATTCTTGTCGAACCTTCTTGGTTAACTTCTGTTCCATGTTTTAATAGGGAATTAAAAATCAAAAATTCACCATACTTGACTTCAACTGGTAAAAAGTTTTCTGACATATATTCACTTTCAATATGTAACGCGCTTGTTTTCTTTGCATCAGTTAAAGGTAACCAAAAATTAATCTCTTTTTCAGAATGTCCATACTCACTATCTCTGTGATATGTTCCTGTAGATACATTTTTTGGGAGATGAACTCTAATAGTCGGTTTTTTTTGATAAACTATACTCTCACCAAAATATTGTTGCTTAAGTTCTTTTACAAAGTTTCTGTATAAACTCATAAAGTTATTATTTTTTTTTATTTTTAATTTGAACTTTTTATCAAACGAATCAAACTCATCATCTATATTGTAAAATAGTTCACAAAAAGGTTGCTTTGAGTCCTCACCTGTTTTTAAAATTTCACTTGGTACAAGTTTGTTAATGTCAGTTTTATGAATATTTTCCAAATCCAAGCCGATATTATTATAAGCGAAATCACTGAAGATTTTTCTGAAATTAAACTTTTCAGTATCATACTTAAATATTGAATATTTATTATCTTCTAGCATGAAAGAATTCATTTATTAATTTTGATACGTATTTGATATCTTGTATTGTCATTCTTCCAGAGCACGGTAAACAAATACCATATTTTGATATATTATAAGCCGTTTTATTTTTTTTATTCTGAAATTTTTTGAATAAAGGAGTTGAGCTGAGAGGGTAAAAGAAAGGCCTGCAGTCAGCGCCATTATTTTTAAGATAATTTACTAATTCCTCTTTTCTTATTCCAAACTTTTTATTCCATACTATATATGGCAACCAAAAATTATTATCTCTTTTATCAATAATAGGATTCATATTAAAATTAAGGGACTTATCTAAATACTTATTATAGTTTTTAAAAATCCATCTTCTCTGATTGATGAATTTTTCTAACTGATTCATCTGAGACAAACCAAGTGCAGCAAGTATATTGCTCATTTTATACTTGAATCCAAGAGTTTCAGGCCAAAAATATTTATTACTTTTTTTTGGGTTAAGTCCATGATTTGATAGAATTGAAATTTTTTCAGAAATTGATTTATCTTTTACCGTAAGCATTCCTCCCTCACCTGTAACAGTAATTTTTGTACCGTTAAAACTGAAAATTGAAATATCTCCAAAACTTCCTAAATTTTTACCACTATATTTTGCTCCAAGAGACTCAGCTACATCTTCAATTAAAAAAATGTTTGTATCGCGCGTAATTTTTTTTAATTCTTTCATATCAGGTACATTTCCATAAAGACCAACACATATAATTGCTTTTGTTTTTTTGGTAATTAATTTTTTTACCGACTTAGGGTCAATACACAAGCTCTCACTATCGACATCTGCAAATTTTGGCTTTCCATCAAGAAAAAGAATAGGACTCACTGAAGATACCCAAGTTAATTCTGGAACTATAACTTCATCACCTTTTTTTATACCAATAGCACTCAATGCAAGATGTAAAGCACCAGTACAACTACTAGTTGCGAAAGCATATTTATTTGAAGTAAAAACTTTGAATTTGTTTTCAAACTGATTTATGTATTTTTGGTAATTAGTATACCAGCCATCTTTTACAGCCTTCGAGATCTTTTTAATATCAGTATCTGTAATTATTGGTCCTTGAGAAGGTATCATTATTCTATTTTTATTAATGTATGTGTATTAATTCTATCAATTTATATATTTTTTTATATTATAATATTTTTTATTCAATTACTTATATGCGAAAGAAAATACTCATTACCGGAGCAAATGGATTTATCGCATCCCAAGTTGTTAAATTATTGAGTAAAGATAAATACAAGATTTATGGTTTGAATAGAAGAAAAATTACAAATGCAGGCGTAAAATATTTTAACATAGATTTAAGTAATCATTCGAAAATTAATAATTTAATTTCAACAATTAAGCCCGATTATTTGATACATACGGCATGGTATAATAAACATAATGAGTATTGGAATTCAACCAAAAATATTCATTCGCTCAATGACTCAATTAATATTTACGATAGTTTTTGTAAAAACAAAGGTAAGAAAATCTTAATATTAGGAACCTGCGATGAATATGCTGCAGCAAAAAAAAAATGTCATGAGTTTAAATCTGAAATAAAACCAGCTAATATTTATTCTTCTTCTAAAAATCTTTTGCACATGTATGTTCAGAGTTCATACTTGCACAATAAAGTTAAATATAATTGGTTAAGAATTTTTTATCCAGTCGGTCAAGGAGAAAATAAAAATCGATTGCTTCCTTCTCTTATTAGAGGGATAAAAGTAAATGGCAAGGCAGAAATTAAACAAGGAAACTATGTAAAAGATTTAATCCATGTTGAAGATTGCGCTAGGGCCGTCATTGAATGTTTGAAATCTGATTATAATGGGCCCATAAATATTGGGTCTGGAAAAGGTATAAATATTTCATCAATAGGTAAATTAATTATTAATAAATTAGGATATGGAAAGTTAATTATAAAAAATAATAAGAAATCTATTAATGATAAAAAAAATTATATGGTCGCAGACAATACAATTCTTACAAAAAAAATTGGTTTTAAGTTTAAATATGACAATAGGAAAACAATAAATGAATGCTGTAAATATTGGGATGAAAATTAATATTAAGTCTAAAAATTTATTTATACGTAATCTAAGAATATCTGATATTAGTAATAAATATATTAGTGCTCTTAATAATTATGAGATTGTAAAATACACTGAAGCAAGACACAAAACATGGAATTATAATTTGGTCAAAAAAAATATTATTCACTCAAGAAAAAATAAAGTACCTTTTTTGGGTATATTTTTAAATGATCATACTCATATCGGCAATATAAGACTTCCAGGACACGACAAAAAAAATAAACGCATTTTATTGGGGATAATGGTATTTGATACTTCTTTCAACGGAAAAGGTTATGGCACTGAAGCTTTAAAACATCTTTCAGATTATTTACTTTCAGAATGTGACATAAATAAAATTACAGCTGATTATTGCATTAAAAATGTAGCTTCAAAAAGAATGTTTAAAAAATCTAACTACAAAGTTGAGGGAATTTTAAGAAAAAATCTATTGATTGAAAACAGTTATGAAGATACTGAAATTGTATCGTTAAATAAAAAAATATAATGCACATTCACAATATTTTTAAATTTGTTACTAAGAATTTAATCACGTTTCATAGAAAAAATTATATTCTTTTATTGTTATTCATGATCTTTTCAAACCTAATACAGGTTTCAAGTTTTTTATCAATAATACCATTTGTTACCTATTTACTTGACCCCACAAGTCAAAACTTAATATTAAAATTTATTATTGATACTAATTTTTTTGATCAAAATTCAATAGTGTTAGTACTTGGAATATTTTCAATAATTTTTTTATTAATTGGTTCATTTATATCTATAATTGCAATTTATTATGAAAAAAAATTTGGTTATAAGTTATTAACAGATACAAAGTTTACTATTTATGATTTTTTTTTAGGCAAGAATTATAAATTTTTTCTAAATACTGACTCCGGATTTGTTAGTTCAATTATTCTTAGTGATGTGGAGAGGTATGGTACTAATATTGTTTTTCCTTTTTTAAGAGCTATTTCATCGTTAATAATTCTGCTAATTTTTTTTATTTTTCTAATCTTTTTTTATCCCATTGTAACATTTTTTTTAATTATTTTTTTCCCATCTATTTATTATTTAATTTTTATTTTAGTAAAAGGAAAGTTAATCATTAATTCAAAAATAATTTCTAAAACTTATGAAGCTTCAATAAAAATCATTGTTGATACAGTTCCACTTATAAAAGAAATTAAAATTTATAATAAAGAAGAAACTTATAAAAAAAATTTATTTAATGAAGTTAATACGCTTAACAATACACATGCTTCAAATCAGATAATCGCCGAAATACCAAAATATTTTATTGAAGCTACAGGATTTGTATTTATAATCTTAACTTGTTTAATTTTTGAGAAATATTACGAAAATTTTTATCTTCTAGTTCCAAGTATCGCATTCTTTGCAATTGTTGGGTACAAATCACTACCTTCAATTCAAATAATTTTTAATAGTATGGCCTCAATGAGAGGTAATTCAACTGCTGTTGAGTCTTTGGTTATCAATGCCCCTTTTCTTTTTGATATAAAAACAAATGATCGTAAAGTTTCAAATAAACAACAAAATAAAAAATCAAAGTTTGAAAAATCAATATTGTTTAAAAATATCAGTTTTAGATACGAGTCTGCTGATAAAGAAATTTTAAAGTCGTTTAACATTAAAATTAATAAGAATAAATTTATTGGTATAAAAGGACCTAGTGGATCAGGAAAGTCTACTTTGATTAATATAATTACCGGCCTGCTTGAAGCTGATGAAGGTGAAGTAACTATTGACGAGGATCATTATTCTGCAAAACAGTATTTCGAATTGCAGCCATTAAAGAGATTAATAGGATATGTGCCTCAGAATGCTTATTTAATAAATGATACTATAATAAATAATATTGCCTTTGGTTCTGAAAGACCTGATATTAACCAAATTAAAAATCTAGTTAATTTTCTTGGTATGGATAGTTTTATTCAAAAACTTCCTGAAAAAGGAAATACTGTTGTAGGCGAAAATGGAGTTAAATTAAGCGGTGGGCAGAAGCAAAGAGTTGCAATTGCAAGAGCCCTATATACGAAACCTGAAATTTTAATTTTTGACGAGTCCACGTCTAGTTTGGATGATTTTAATAGTGAAATAATTTTAAATGTAGTGTCAAAATTAAAAATTGATAAAACAGTAATATTTATTTCTCATTCTTCAAATATAATAAATCATTGTGATGAATACTATGATTTTGAATTAGAAAAATTAATAACTAAGAATTAAATGTCAGATAGTAATTTTAATTTTGGCAAAAATTGGGACTCATATCTTAAGAAAATAGATAATAGAAATATTAGTTATGCATCTAGTAATATAGAGGAGGTTCTTGGCAAAGAATACGTAAAGAACAAATCTTTCATAGACATTGGATGTGGTTCTGGAATACATTCTCTATCTGCACTTCTTTTAGGAGCTAAATTTGTCAAAAGTTTTGATGTTGATAATAAAAATATAGAAAATACTAAAAACCTAATTAAGAATTTTTGGAAAGATTATAATTATGAAGTTAAGCAAGGAAATATTTTAAATTATTCTGAGCAAAATGAAAAATTTGATATTATCTATTCTTGGGGCGTGCTTCATCATACAGGTAATTTAGAATTAGCCATAAAGAATTCACTTAAATATTGCAAGAATGGCTCAGTAATATTTTTAGCTCTTTATGAGAAAACATATTACTGTGAGATATGGAAACAAATTAAACAGTTTTACAATTCATCAAATTTTTTTGTAAAGCAAACAATTTTATATTTTTATATTTTTTTAAAGATAATTGGTTTAATTGCAGTTTTGAAAAACCCTTACAAACACATAAAAAATTATCATAAAGTCGATGAAAATCGTGGAATGTTCTTTCTTGAAGATCAAATTGATTGGATAGGAGGATTTCCGTATGAGTCTATCACAAAACATGACCTTGAGAAAATTATTGGTAATGATTTTACATTAAAATATTACAAGAAATCAAAAACAGGTATTTTACGATCATTGCTTGGAACAGGGTGTTCAATTTATACATTTCAAAAAAATCAAAAACAATGAAAAATAAACTTGTAATATACAGTCCATTCAATTCATTATTTGGAGATAATATCTGGGGTGTTATAGCAAGAAAGCCAAACCCTGGAAGAGATAAAGTAATATTTATTAAAGATTTACTCACTATCGAGAATGTTTTTATTTATAACGACGAATTATATAATAATAGTTCAGCGGACTTTATAAACAGAATACCTTTTTTATTTTTAAGGAAAATTTTAATAAAACTAGAATTATATCTTTGGTGCAGATATTATAAAATTCAATATACAAAAGTTAAGGTAATAAATAGTATATTTGATATCGAATATAAAGACTTAGTATTAGTTTCTTTACATTATTTGCCAAAAAAAAATTCACTAGAAAAAACTAACGCAACAAAATTAATATATGCAAGCCATTTTTTTTATAACATAAAAGAAAATTGTAAAAAAATAAAAAAATTAAATAATATTTATTTTTTAGCTGAGGCCAATATAACAAAAAATTCGATTTTTTTTAGGAAATTTTTTGGTAATAATTTTCAAACATATATTTTACCATTTCAATTAAAAAAACGGTTTATAAAGTCATCTGGTTGGGATGAAAGATCACCTAAATGTCTTGCATTAGGCACTACTCATGAGTTGCCATATACCTTGCAAACTAAAGAATTTATAGATTTCTATGGTAAAAAAACATGGCATTACATGAGAGACGATCTTTATTTAGCAAAAAATAAATTAAATGAATTAATGAATATAAAAATTGAGAGATTTAACGAGGATTTAAAAACCAGTAAATTTAAAACTATTAATTATCTACAAAATATATTTCTTCTCGGTAGACAAAAAAAATATTTTTCTTTTGACATTGTGGAAGCATTCAATAGTCACAAAATATTTATTTCACCCGAAGAAAGAGTCGGTTTGCCTTCAATTAATTTTGTCGAAGGCATGTCCTGTGGTTGTGCTTATATTGGAATAGATAGTCAAATTTATAGAGATTTAGGACTAGTGAAAGAAAAACATTTTATCAGTTATGATGGCACAATGAATGATCTCATAAGTAAATTAAACTATTACTCAAAAAACGATAATCTCCTTAGAGACATAGCTGAAAACGGGTACAATTTTGTCATAAGTAACTTTAATAAAAATATAGTGAAAAAGGTATTTCTAAATGATATTGATATTTTTTATAACACTGGTACTTTGACGTCCTCTTTTTTAAAAAATCAGTAATTAAGATGAAAATAAGTAAATTATGTATAGGACCCATGAGTACTAATGTAATTGACTCAATATGCAATTATGCAAGTAAAAATAATAAAAAGATAATGTTAATTGCATCTAGAAATCAAATTGAATGTGAGGATCTTGGAGGGGGATACGTAAATAATTTTACAACGCAAGAGTATTCTAAATATGTCAAGAAAAGAGATACAAAAAAAAATGTTATTATGTGTAGGGACCATACAGGGCCATTTTTATCAGACAAAGAAAAAAAAACTTCTCTCAAGGAGTCAATCGAAAAAACAAAGTTGAGTATAAAAAATGATATTATTTCAGATTTTAAATTTATACATATTGATACTTCAATGTGCAAAAAAAAATATGAAATAGCAGAAGAGCTTATTGATTATTCATTAAGTACGGCAAGAGAAATTAAAAAAAAGATCTTTTTTGAGTTTGGAACAGAGGAACATGGTGTAGAAGTAGCATTAAAAAAATTTAAAGAGGATATTTCATTTGCAAAAAAATATAGAGAAATAAAATTTGTTGTTGGACAGACTGGTTCTTTATGTAAGGAAATTTTTCAGGTAGGCAGTTTCAATTTTATTACTACAAAAAAAATGGTGAATATTGCAAAAAAAGCCAACATATATTTAAAAGAACATAATGGCGATTATTTATCAAAAAAGGATTTACTTTTAAGAAAAAAATCTAATTTAGGATCATTAAATGTTGCACCGCAATTTGGTGTAGAGGAAACAAAAACTATTGATTATCTTGCTAACCTATATGGTGAAAATAGGTTATTAAATAGATTTAAAAATCATGTACTGATAAAAGGCAAATGGAAAAAATGGTCGTATGGAAAAACTTCTGATTACATTAAATTTTTATCATCGGGCCACTATTTTTTTAACTCAAGCCAATATAATGATTTACTGCTTGCACTTGATAAAAAAATAGATACGCAAAAGTTAGTTAAACAAAATATCGCATCAATTATTGAACATTATTATAGTAATTTATGATAAGAGTCGTACTGCCAACAGCTGGTATAGGATCGAGATTGGGCTCAATTACAGTGAATTTCAATAAGGCTTTAGTTCCAATAGGAAAAAAACCTGCAATCTCTCATGTAATAGATTACTACCCTAAAGATACAAAATTCATCATAGCGCTTGGTTACAAAGGTGAGGACATAAGGACTTTTATTACTCTGGCTTATCCAGATTTGAATGTTACATTTGTTTCTATTGATAATTATGACGGAATTGGCTCTGGATTAGGCTACACGCTAAAAAAATGTGAGCCATATATTGATGGACCATTTTTTTTTCATACAAATGATACAATTATAACAGATAAGTTAGATTTTAATAAATTTGATGAAGACACAATTTTTTTGAGTAGATTGTATATTGATCCAAAATCTTATGTAAGTGCGACAATTAATGATGAGAAAAAAATATTAAAAAATATTTATAAAAAAACCAATAAAAAAATTGAAACTCCTTATAGTTATATCGGTATTGCGTATATAAAGTCATTTGAAACTTTTAAAAATAAACTTAAAGATAATGATAATGGAATAACAGAGTCAGATTTTCTAATTGATTATCTCGAACCTACGAGTATTAGATATATAGAAACCCAAAGCTGGTATGATATAGGAAATATTGAAAAATATAGAATTGCTCAAAGTGAATTGTCTGATTTTGACAACTTACTAAAAGACGATGAAAGTATTTATTTTGTTGAAAATAAAGTTATAAAATATTTTAAAAATAAAAAAATTATTAACTCGAGAGTTGAAAGATCTAAATTTTTAAAAGGTCTGATACCAAATATAAATAATGTTCAAAATAATTTTTATTCCTATGAATATATTCCCGGAACTTTATTATCAGAAATAGATGATATAGAAATTGAATTTGAAAAATTCTTATTATGGTCGAAAAATAATTTGTGGAAGAGTATTGAATTAAATAATGATCAGTTGCTAAAATTTAAAGCAGATTGTTTGGATTTTTATTACGAAAAAACAATTTCTAGAGTGAATAATTTTTATGAAAAATATCAGATGACTGATCAAGAGTACCTAATAAATGGAAAAAAGGTGCAGCCATTTGAAAATATAATAAAGTTAATTGATTGGGACGACCTTTGTAATGCAACTGCCTCAGGATTTCACGGTGATTATCACTTTGAAAATATTTTAAAAACTGGCAATGGATATACTCTTCTTGATTGGAGGCAAGATTTTGCTGGAAATTTAAAATATGGTGATATCTATTATGATTTAGCAAAACTTAAACATGGCTTTATTATAAACCATGGCATAATAAAAAATAATTTATTCTTTATAAAAATAGGAAACAATAATCAAGTTTCACTTGATTTTAATAGAAAAGATAAATTGGTAAGAGTAGAAGCATTGTTTAATGAATTTTTAGAAAAGAACAAATTATCGTTATTAAAAGTAAATGTTTTAACTAATCTTATCTTTTTAAATATTGCTTCTTTACATACATATCCATACAGTCATTTCTTGTATTTTTTAGGTATAAAAGGACTAAATGAATTATATGAATAAAAATTTAATAAATAAACCATGGGGGCATGAAGAAATTATATATAATGATAAATATGTAGTAAAAAAACTACTTATGAAAAAGAATTGTAGATGCAGTCTCCAGTATCATGAATTTAAAACTGAGACAATAATTGTTCTTAATGGCGTATTAACCATCGAGCTTGAAGGTAAAATCTTTGATTTAAAAGAAAACGAAACGATTACAATTCATCCATATCAAAAGCATAGGATGTCGGCAATTAATCATGACTGCTTATATCTTGAAGCTTCAACAAATGAATTAGAGGATGTAATTAGAATAGATGATGATTACAACAGAAACTAATGTGTGGAATAACAGGCTTTGTTGATAACTTTAATAGAATAGAAAATAAAGAACAAACATTGCTATCGATGATGAATTCTATAAATCATCGTGGACCTGATAGTAATGGATACTGGATTAGTAATGATAAAACTATATCTATTGGCCACCTTAGGCTTTCAATTATCGATACTACGGAAGGTGGTCATCAGCCAATGCACTCAGTTTCTGGAAGATATGTAATTTCATTTAATGGAGAATTATATAATTTTATTTATTTAAAAAAGAAATTAGAGAAACTTGGTGCCAAATTTAAATCGTCTTCAGATACTGAAGTAATATTGACTGCTTTTGAGTATTGGGGAATTGACTCCGCATTAGATAAATTTCAAGGAATGTTTGCTATTGCACTATTTGATAAGAAAATAAATATCTTGTATCTATTGAGAGATAGGATGGGCGAAAAACCATTATTTTTTGGCTTGCAAAATAATTTGTTATTTTTTTCATCTGAAATTCGTTCTTTTAATAGCATTGAATGCTTTTCAAAAGAAGTTTCATATGACTCTATTAATGATTTTATTCACTATGGATATTTCCTTGATAATAAAACTATTTATAAAAATGTTAAAAATCTAAGTGCAGGTACATATTTAAAAATTGAAGTTTCTAAGATTTCGGACTCTATTGATCAATTTACTAAAACTGTAAGATACTGGGATCCAAAAAAACCTCATACTAAAAATCAGTACAGCAATATTGATTTAGCGACTGATGAACTTGAAATTTTATTGAAAGACACGATTAGAGATCAAATGATTTCAGATGTACCTCTAGGGGCTTTTTTATCAGGCGGTATCGATTCATCATTAATAGTTTCACTGATGAGCGAAATTAGCTCACGTAAAGTTAAAACTTTTTCTATTGGCTTTGACGACGACTTCTATGATGAGTCAAAATATGCATCATCGATTTCAAATTATTTAGGAACTGATCATAATGAATTAGTAATTAAAGAAAAAGATATAATTGATTTTGCAGCTTCTATGTCGAATGGGTATGATCAACCATTTGGAGACGTTTCAAGTATTCCCACAAGATTGGTAAGTAACTTTGCTAAGTCACAAGTTACTGTTTCATTATCTGGAGATGCAGGTGATGAGTTATTCTGTGGTTATGATCGATATAGCGTATTCGACAAATTTTATAATTTGCCATTTCGAAATATAATTGGAAAGTCTATTAAACTACTCCCAAATAATTTAATTGGTAATATTTTTTCAAGATCCAAAATTCATAATATAAAGTATATAAATTCTCATAGAATTTCAAAATTAGGTGATATGCTGAGTGCTGATAAACATTCAAGGTTTAATTACCAAAGTTTATTTATGAGTACCACTAATATTGATAAACTAAATATTCTTAAGTTCGATAAGAACATGAAACTTGGAAAAAATTATTATAAATTACTTAAAAATGAAAAAGTACTCCACTTTGGAGATAATCATTTAGAAACAGCTATGCTCGATGATCTTGTTTCGTATTTGCCAAATGACATTCTTGTAAAAGTAGATAGAGCAGCAATGAGTGTTTCATTAGAAACTAGAATTCCTTTTCTAAACCATAAAGTAGTTGAATTTGCTCTAAAACTTCCATTAAAATATAAATATAATAAAAGAGAAGGAAAAAAATTAATTTTAAAAAATTTACTCTCCAGAAAGATGCCAGAACATCTATTTGAAAGGCCAAAAAAAGGCTTTGGTGCACCTGTTGAGGATTGGCTTAAGGGGCCATTAGCAGATTGGATGATGGATAGTTTAAGTTCTGAACAAATAAAAAAAACAAATGTATTTCAAGCAAGAGGTATCAATGGCATGATTTCTGACTTTCAAACAAAAAAGAATCAGCAAGGTCAATTTATTTGGAATATTTTAATGTTACAAAATTGGATGATTGCAAACAAAGTTGTAGGATAATTTATAAGTGTCATACTATAAGAATAAAGTTTCAATTCTCCAGAAAATATTTGGAAAAAAGGTAAGTATTTATAAAAAAAAAAATTTTAATAGGAAAAAAATCATATCAAATAATAAACGATGTTATAATTATTGATGAAAATTTTAGCCAAAACAATTTAAAACTAGATGTTATCAAATCTTTTGGAGAAGAATGGCATGAATTTAAAAACATCCAAAAAAGTCATTATGATGAATTTGACTTGTATTTTGACAATGTTGACGTTTCGAAATTGGAAGGAAAAATAGTTGCTGATTTCGGTTCAGGTATTGGCAGATGGTCATATATATTAAGTAAAAGAGTTAATTTAAAAAGTTTAGTAGTCTCTGATGCATCTGATGCAATTTTTGTTTCTAGAGAAAATTTAAAAGAATTCAATAATGTTATATTTTTAAAATTTGATATAGATCAATGTCCTTTTGACAAGAATGTAATTGACTTTGGTTTTTGCTTGGGTGTTTTGCACCATCTGCCCTATGATCTTAATGATAGCAAAAAATGTATTAATAAAATTCATAATAGTTGCAAAGAAAATCTTTTTTATTTGTATTGGAAATTTGATGAAAGAGGCATCTTCTTTAAAAGTCTCTATAAAATTTCTAATTTGCTAAGGTTACAAACAATAAAATTTAAAAACTATTATACAAGAAAAATTATTTCTCATTTTTTAACTTTATTTATTTATTTCCCATTTATCTTTTTAAATAGATTTTTTTATACTTTAAAAATACCAATCAAAAAAATGCCTCTAACATTCTATACTTTTATGAGTTATTCAAGAGTTAGACAGGATGCTTATGATAAGTTTTTCACATCAGTTGAATATCGTTATTCAAAAAATGAGTTAAAAAGAATTTTTTATCAAAAATATAAAACACTTATATTTTCTGAAAAAATACCCAAATGGACTTTTATGGCCATAAAAGATAAACCATTATTTCTAAAATATAAAAAAAAGAAAATTCTTTTAATTACCCAAGGTGTAAATGATGGCGGTGCGCAAAAAATCATTGGAGAATTGGCGACTGAACAAGATAAAAACTTAAATATTAAGTATCTGTGTATCGGCGATAAACCAAAAAATTTCAATAAATTTAAAAATATTATTTTTACAAATAATAATAGGATGCGAGGCTCATTTTATAAATGTTTAAGTGTTATAAATGAATTTAGACCTGACGTAGTAATGTCAACTCTAACAAGTGTTGATTTATTTGTATATGCATTACAAATTTGTAGTAAAAAAAAATTTAAACATATCATAAGGTTATCAGTAGTGATTACTTCACACTATTCTCAATATTATTATTTTCCGATAACTAATTTTGTACTTAAATTATTATTTGCTAATGCTGAAAAATTAGTTTGTATGTCAGATGATATGATTTCTGACTTGAAAAAAAATTACCAGATAAATAGTCAAAAAATTGAAAAGATACCTAATTTTATAAAGATTAATAAAAGTGAGATTAAAACTATTAATAAACAAGAAAAAAAAATCAAGTTTATTTGTGTTGGCCGTATCCACCATCAAAAAGGATATGATATTCTAATTGAGGCAATTAAATTCACGAATAAAAAATTTAAAATAGATATATATGGATGGGGTGACAAAAATTTACTGAATAAATATGCTGAATTAATCAATAAAAATAATTTTCGTGACTGTATAAATTTTAAAGGTAGAAGAGATATCCACCCGAGGATAATAAGAAAATATGACGCTTTGATTTTACCCTCAAGGTATGAGGGTTTTCCTAATGTAGCTATTGAGGCAATGTCTGTAGGAATTCCCGTTTTAGCTCTTCCCTTTAAAGGAGGAATTAATGAAATAATTAAAACTGGTCGAAATGGCACATTAGCAAAAGGAATGCACCCTAAAGATTTAGCAAAAATTATTTCAAATTTTGATAAACGTATATATAAATCATCTGCAATAATTAAATCAATATCTCTGTTTGAGAAAAATAAAGTTTTAAAAAAATATTTTCAATTATTAAAAGATGTTTGATGCAGGTGGATATCTATATGAATTTGATTATTTAAATCATACAAATAGTTTACGAATATTATTTTACTCACTAATTATATTTACAATTGTTATTTTGTTATGTTTTAAAGCAAGATTGAGTTTGCACGTATCAATTTTGATTGCTTCGCTAAAAAGTATCATTTTTTTTACTTATTTTTTTTTCTTTTATAATTCAGATTATCACTTTTATGATGATATAGTTTATTTTACTGTAACTAGAGATAAATTATTAAGTTATGGTATATTAGATTATGTTAATAATATAGATAACATAAAATCCTTAATTGGCACAAACCATATTGGGTTTTGGAGCTTAGTCTTTCTAAGTTTTAAAATATTCGGAACTTATTATTATTCAGTTGTTCTTGTAAATATTATTCTTACAAGCTTTGCATCTTATTTCTTTTACCTTACTTTCTTAAAATTAAATTTCAGACATATTTTTTGTCAATTATTTTTTGCATTTTCTTTGATACATTGGGATGTTATTTCATGGAGTACATTTCTTATAAGTAAAGAGCCTCTAATATATTTTTTATTATCATTTTTATTTTATAATTTAGTAACGTTATATGCAGAAAGAACAATCAAATTAAAAAATTTAATCTTAATTATCCTATGTCTTCTATTGATATCTGAATTAAGGACTTATGTATTTATTTTCGTTACAATTATTTCATCGGCGTACATAATGTTTCTTGTAAAAATTCCTAACAGAATTTTTCTGAAATCAGTAGTTTTTTCTCTGCCTGTTATTATTCTTTTTACTTTTTCATATTTGAATTATTCCTTTATTTATCAAAGTCTGGCAGGTGCATTTGCTCTATTAGAACCAAATATGGCCCAAATAAACCAAATCCCATTTAATATGCTTAAAACCCTGCTTACACCTCTGCCGATGAATATACAGCCAAATTATGGCTTTCTATTTTTAACTAGTATTTTTCATTTTATTTTCATAGCGATAGTGCCATTTGGCTTATTTTTGTCTTTTAACAAAACTCACAAAGGGCTTATGCCATACCTAGTTTTTTTCATTTCGATTTTAGTATTTTATTCATTTTTTCAAGAATTAGCTGGACCAAGGCAGAGATTTCAGTATTCAATGGTACTTATGTATTGGCAATTTCTTCCAATATTTAAATTATTTATTTCCAATAAAATTACTAATTGAATGAAAATAATTTTAGTCGGAATTAATGGGTGGTACATTTATCATTTTTGGATGCCTTTATTAAGGCTTCTTAGAGAAAAAAAATATAACATTACTATAATTCTAGAAAATGATGCTTTTACAGAAAATTTGGAAGGGTTAGGTTTCAATATTCGAATCGTTAATTTTAATAGTCAATCAATTAATCCAATAAAAAATCTGATTTCATTAATTAGTATTTTAAGAATTTATATTTCTATCAAGCCAGATATTGTTCATCACCTAAATCCTAAACCAGTAATTTTTGGAACGATAGCTGCAAAAATTACTCAAACTAATTGTATTGTAAATAATTATCCTGGACTTGGAAATCTTTTTAGAAAAGATCGTATTAAATTTAGGTTACTATTTTTTATTACTAGTTTACTCTATAAATTCATCAATTCGAAAAAAAATATATATTCGGTATTTCAAGTAAAAGAAGATTTGAATTTTTTTATACAAAAAAAATTAATTGGGAAATCTTATCCAATTCTTATTCAAAGTTCAGGAGTTGATCTAAATGAGTTTAAAATACGAAAAAACTTTAATATGAAGGGAACACTGAATGTAGGTATGATTTCAAGACTAAACTATGATAAGGGAATTGATATTTTTTTTAATATTGCAAGAAAATTAGAAAAAAAAAATTTTTCTTTCACTTTAGTGGGTCAATTGGATAGTAAATTTGAATTTAAAAAATTTAGAGATGAGTGTTTAAAAAATAATATTAAATACTTGGGTTTCTCAAGTAATATAGTATCAATATTGAACGAATTAGATGTTATAATTTTGCCAACTAGAAGACTAGAGGGAATTCCTAAAATACTAATTGAAGCAGCAGCAACTGGAACAACACTTATCTCAAGTAATTTAGGAGGGTGCAAAGAAATTGTTTTAAATGAAAAAAATGGTTACATTGTTGATCTTAAAGATATTGCTAATCAAATAATAAAAAAGTTAAATATCATAAACAAAAATCGAAACTTATTAGTTTCGTATGGAAATAATGGAAGAGCTGTTGTTGAGAAAAACTTTGATATAGATATAGTTATAAATAAATATTCAAACTTATTCGATGAACTTGAAAAAAAATATGGTCAATAAGAAAGAATTTAATACTTTTATACTTGATGTAGATGGGGTAATTACAACGGGCCGTTTTTTTTATTCAAACGAAGGTAAGCTATTGAAAGAATTCGGTCCAGATGATCATGATGCATTAAAAATTATATCCAAATTTTTGAGAATAGAATTTATTTCAGCCGATAAAAATGGCTTTGAAATTTCAAAAAAAAGAATTGAAAAAGATATGGGTTTCAAATTAAGTTTTGTTACTACCACTGATAGATTAGGATGGTTCAAGCAAAATACAGATTTATTAAAAACTATCTATATGGGGGATAGTTTTAGTGATATTAAAGTATTTAAAGAGGTTGGTTATTCTATTTCTCCAAGTAATGCTGACGAAAATTGTAAAAAAAACTCAGATTATGTAACCAATAATTCTGGCGGTAACAGGGCTGTTGCCGAGGCATCTTTTCATATTTTATCTCATTTATTAAAATTAAATTTAGAAGATTATCTATAATCAGATGAATATTTATTATTTATTAGTAATTCTAGTAACATTAAATATCTTCTTATTTATTTATCACGATTTAATCTCAAGTAAAATTAACATATATGATTATCCCGGTCATAGAAAGCAACATAAACTGAAGACAGCTTTATTTGGAGGCTTTATAATATTTACAAACTTCATAATCATTTCAATTTGTTATTTTACTGAATTTAAAAATTTACTCTTTCCTGAAAACTATTTTTTTAATGAGAGATCATTTTATATATTTATTTTTTCAGCTGTGGGCTTTTTTTTAATTGGTCTTTACGACGATAAGTATCATCTTAATGCATATACAAGACTATTTTTATCAATAATAATTATGACTCTACTAATAACCCTTGATAGTTCACTGCTAATTGAAAAATTAAAATTTTCCCAAATTAGCAGTAATATCTTTCTAGAGAATTTTTCCTATATTTTCTCAATTTTTAGTTTTATGCTCTTTATAAATGCAGCAAATATGTATGACGGTATTAACTTACAATCTGGAATATATTTTATAGTAATTTTTATATATGTTTCACTTTATACTTCTATCTTTTTATTACTATCTTTACTAATTATACCCTTATTAACCTATTTAATTTTGAACTTTAAAAACAAAGTTTTTCTTGGTGACAGCGGGGTTTACTTAGTGAGTTTTATTATTTCGTATTCAATTGTAAAAACATATAATATTGATTTAACTTTTACAGCAGATCAAATTTTTTTAATAATGATGCTGCCTGGCATTGAGCTACTAAGACTATCAATCATTAGAATATTAAACGGAAAAAATCCCTTTTCAGGAGATAGAAACCACTTACATCATTACTTAATAGATAAAACCAATCTATTAAATACTAATCTTATTTTATTATTTTTTGTTGCGGGGCCTCTTCTTTTATATAGCTATGTAAACAGTATATTTATAGTTATGGGTTTCTTAATTTGCTATATAATCACAATATTGAGTTGTAGACGCAAGACATGATTTAGTATAAGAAATATTTCTAAATTATAAATAATATGGAAAATAAATTTTTAGAAGATAAAGCATTTGATACTGCCATTATTAAAAGATTAATTTCTTTTTTAATATCAAAATGGCTGTTAATTTTAGCTGCGGCTTTGTCGATATCTCTTTTGTATTTAATTTTAAGTTTAATGGGCACTAATTTATTAAAGCCATCAAAATATTTAAAATCCTCAATTTTTATTCAACAAAACGATATTGAAAATAGGGACACATCTGATGAAGTTATAGATGATGATGAAAATGATTTTTTTATTAACTACATGAATATATTAGATAGAGATCTAGTCTCTGATGCATTAAATAGCTATGTGAATGATTTTGAAGTCGATCAAGTATTTCCATACATTGAAGTACTGCCTGGTGAGCAAAATTTAAATAGGGTTTATGATGTTCTTTTAGGTGATGAAATTTATAAATATATAAAAAGACTATCTCTTGATCCTGAAAACTTATCTAAAATTTCTAAGGACGTAGTAAATTTAAGTAAAAATTATTTTACTTTATCAATAAACCTTTCTAGCTCAAAAATTTCAGAAGATGATGCAAAACTAATTATCAAATCAATTGTTGATCAATTAAACAGTGTTTTAGATGAACACTATAATGTTAATAATATAAAATTAAGTAAAATTGACTCTGATTTTACGTCTGGTGATAAAGGTAATCAAACTTTAAAGAGAAAATTATTTAAATCTTATCAAAAAATAAAACAACTCTCTAATAGCATTAATATATTTGATAAACATTATGCAACTAATTTTAAAAGTCTAAGTTCTGGTGAGATAAATTTCAAACTCGAACTAATTAAAAATGATTTTGCAACTTTAGTTGCAAGCCAACCAGATGTCTTGTCAGAAATATTGGGTTATGACTCTCTAGAAGTAGCTAAATTGGAAGAAGAAATTATGGTAATTTCTACAGTTTTAGAAGATATGAAGCAAAGAGTTGGAACTGTTGTCAGTTCATCTAATCAGGATGGAATGAATAGCAACATTAATTTAGGTAATACTAATTTTGAAAAACTTTTGTCTATGGAGTCAGACAATCAGATGACAGAATATAGATCCACCCTGTACGCTAGAAAGATTGATCTTGTAACCGAGCTAAGTGAAATAAAAAACTTTATTTTCTATCCCACCAATCCTAGAAATACATCAAATGCTAATGAAAGTTTTAAAGTTTTAGAAAATAACATAACTGACCTAATCAATTTACATAATAAATATGTAGACAAAGTGAATGATGATTTAGGTCAGACAAATCCTCTAAGCTTTATGGGGAATATGTATATTAATGATAATGATAAGTTTATCGATAAGCAGATGATCAGAAATTTTGCAATTGTTTTGGTTATAGCTTTTATTCTTAATATTTTATTATTAGTCGTTTATTTTTCTATCTATCGATCAAATATAAATTAATTATTTTAACGAAAACGTTTTTAAATATGTTGAAATGATCAATTTTAATATTTTAAATACTAAAATAATTTCACTCTTAATATTATTTATCCCATTATCACTCCTTACAGGGCCTTTTATTCCAGACTTACTTATCTCAATAATAGCTTTATTATTTCTTTATTTGTCAGTAAGCCATAACTTGTGGATTTATTACAAGAATATTTATTCATTTGTTTTTTTTTCTTCATGTATGTATTTGATTATAAGATCAATCTTTTCTGATTTACCATTTGAGTCATTAAGAAGTAGTTTATTTTATTTTCGATTTGGATTATTCAGTCTTGCTGTATGGTATATTATTGATAATAACCCATCTTTCGTAAAATATTTTGGATTCGCGCTCCTTATCGTCTTTGTTGCGTCGATAATTGATGGATATTATCAATATTTTATTGATCAATATTATAATATTTTCCATTTCAAATCTCCTGGTGTGAGAATGAGTTTACTTTTCAGTGATAAAATGGTTCTTGGAAATTATTTATCTAGATTATTTCCATTACTACTCGCATGCTTATTGTATTCGTATGGATATAAAAAAAGATTTCTAGTTATAAGTGCAATACTTTTAATTCTTATAGATATACTAATATATGTATCTGGTGAGAGAACAGCTTTTGGTCTATTGATTGTGTCAACAATTTATATAATATTTTTAATTTCTAAATATAAAATATTACGACTGGTAACTTTCAGTATTTCTTTAATTGTTATTTTTATATTAACATTTTCATTACCTGACATTAAGGAACGAAATATAGATCAAACCATGGAACAACTTCAATTTAATGAACAAGATTTTGACCAAGGTCCAGTAATCTTTAGTACACAGCATCATAGTCACATAATTGGTGCAATAAATATGTTTAAAGACAACCCTTTTTTTGGTAAAGGACCTAATTTATTTAAGTTTCTTTGCAACTATGAGAAATATAATTATAACGAACTTACCTGTTCAACACACCCTCATCAAATCTATATTCAATTACTTGCTGAAACTGGTTTATTATTTTTTAGCGTAGTTTCTTGTATATTTTTAATTATAATTTTCTATTCAGCAAAACATTTATATCTGAATTATTCTACCGGATCCAAAGTATTTACAGATTATCAAGTTTGTATTATATCGTGTTTCCTTATTAGCTTATGGCCTTTATTGCCATCCTTAGATTTTTTTAACAATTGGAATAGTATTTTATATTTTTTACCTGTTGGTTTTTACTTACACTCGGTGTATAACAAACGCCCTTAGAGATGTTATTTTAGTTAAATTATTTTAGTGCAGATTTGATGTGGAAGGTTAAAAATTCAAAAATTCACGGCCATGGAGTTTTTGCATCAAAAAATATAAAAAAAAATACTAGAATCATTCAATATGTCGGTGAAAAAATACCCAGATCTGAAGGCGATAAGAGATCTGAGTTAAGATTAAAAACGTATTTAGATTCTAAAAAAACAGGGTCAGTTTATATATTTGAATTGAATAAAAAGTATGACCTTGATGGCTCGCCCCTTTATAATAAAGCAAGATATATTAATCATTCATGCGAACCAAATTGTGAGGTTGATATAAACAATGACAAGATTTGGATTTCATCCATAAAAAATATCAAAAAAGGGGAAGAATTAAGTTATGACTATGGTTTTAGCTTCGATAAGAATGATTACAGAGATCATGTATGCAAATGTGGATCGAAATATTGCATAGGATATATTATATCATCTGATGATTGGGATAAATATTTAAAATTTATTAAAAAAATAATTAAAAGGAAAAAGTAACCATCAATAAATTTTTCTAAATGGGTGTGGGACATTCCTTAACTCTGCTAAATTAATCTGGTCTTGGCGGGTTTGAGAACTTTGAATTTGTTTAATTGTTCTTTCTCTTATACAATAATGGCATGACACTCCTTTTTTGTAATGAATAGACTTTGTATCGTTTTTTGTAATTGGTCTTCTGCAACCATAACACTGCAAGTATTGTCCCTTTATTAATTTCTTATTTATAGACACTCTATCATCAAAAACAAAACACTCACCCACCCATTTTGATTTTTCTTTGTTTTCATTTTTAAGTTTTAGATAATTAATTATTCCACCCCTAAGCTGAAATATATTTTTGTAACCCTCTTTATTTAACAATGCAGACGCTTTTTCACATCTAATACCACCTGTACAATACATTGCAATTGTGTCTTCTTTTTTTATTTTCATTTCCTTAAATACCTTTGGAAATTCTCTGAATTTATTAGTCTTTGGATTAATAGATCCTTTGAATTTACCTATTTCTATTTCGAAATCATTTCGTACATCAATTATTTTTGTATACTTATTAGAAATAATATGATCCCAATCTTCTGGCTCAATTAATTTACCGCGAAACTTATTTACATCAATATGACCCTGACCAAGACTGACTATTTCTTTTTTTAATCTGACTTTCATTTTATTAAATGGAAGAAATTCTGTCTGATTAATTTTTAATTCCAATTTTCTTATATTTAAATATGACTTCATAAGCTTGATAAATTCCTCTAAACTCTTCTTTTGGCCAGATATGGATCCATTGATACCTTCATTTGCAATTAGAATTGTGCCTTTGATATCCCTTTTCAATAAATATTTGTCAAAAATATTTTTATATCGATTAATATTTTTTATTTTTTTGAATCTGTAGAATGTGTAAACAAATAGGCTATCCATTATTCACTTTTTTTTAAACTATATGTAATTTCTTTTAAATATTTAGTTAATTTTTGACGACTTTTGATATGCGAAATCTCATCATAATTTATTTTACTACCTGAATATATTATTATTTCTTTACCAATTTTTTTTCTTGTTTCATGTATATAAGATGAATACTTGAGAGTTTGACTTTTCATTTTTGAAGCAAATATATGAAATAGAAGGCCATTTTTACCATCAAAATATATTGGTATTACATCTGTTTTAGTCTGCTGAATTAATTTTGCAGGAAAATGTTTCCAATCATCATCTTTTGCCTCAGATCTTACATTTTTAGCGATGGACACACTTCCAGATGGAAACGTAATTAAAGCTCCACCATTTAATAGATGTTGTTTGGCTTTCCGCGCTGTCTCTAAATTAGATTTTATTGAGTTGGTTTTATTATTGCTAAAATCAACTGGTAAAATGAATTTTTCTAATTGAGGTAAGAATTTAAGCGTTTCATGGGTCATAATTTTAAAATCATCTCTTTGTTTTGAAGTAATCGAGCAAAGTATTAGTCCATCTATTATTCCAAATGGATGATTTGCAATTATCATTAATGGACCTGACTCAGGTATACTGAGAGACTTTGATGATTTATCCTTAATTTTAATTTCCATAAGATTAACTATATCAGTCCAAAATTCTGAAGGATTATTATTATTTATTGAGTAGTCTTTGTAAATTTTTTCTAATTTCCTTTTACCAGTTAGATTTTCTATTAATTTAATAACTAATCTTTGAGCGATGTTATGTTCAACCTTTGAGGCATAAGAAAAATTTAATTTATCCATTCTAATACTCTACTGGAATTGGGTCTAAGCTTCTCCAAAAATACCAAGTCGCTACTGATCGGTAAGGTTTCCATTTAGTTGCCATTTTTATAGCCTGTTCCCTTGATAATGGATATTTTTTATTATAGCAATTACATATTCCTTTAATAACTCCTAAGTCATCAACGGGAAAAACATCTGGCCTGCATAAATTAAATATAAGATACATTTCTGCAGTCCACCTTCCTATACCTTTTATTTTTGTTAATTCAGATATTATTTCTTCATCAGAATAATTCTTCCATTTTACTGGATTTATTTGCTTATTTATAAAACCAGCAGATAGAGATCTCAGATAAGATATTTTCTGACGAGACAGTCCACATGCCTTTAGACTCATGAAGTGCAAATTTAGAGTATTTTGAGGTGTTACTTTTTTTATTTTTTTTTCAAATTTATCCCAAACAGCTTGAGCAGCTCTAACCGAAATTTGTTGTCCAACAATTGATCTGGCTAATGTATAGAAAGGATCTGATTTAGAAAAAAGAAAATCTTTTGGATAAGAGTTTATTATTTTGCCAAGCTTTTTATCTTTACTAATAAGTTCTTTTTTTGCTTTTTCCCAAAAAAGTGGTTTTTTCATAGTGTAGTTTTAAATTAATTATTGACATATATAATGTAAATGGTTTTATTGCCATTCTAAATAACATATGGAGATAAATTATGGCTGACGTTGCTAGTTTATTAGCTGAGTTTCAAAAAGGTATCGAAGGAAAAGACACTGGTCTTGGGGCAACAGT
>MDTE01179162.1_pt1 | contig 56620 bp, 37 predicted proteins | sample 811231 | NCBI WGS metagenome assembly MDTE01 (sample SAMN05326651, study PRJNA326480) | marine metagenome | isolation source: seawater | place: Indian Ocean: Red Sea | collected 2010 | reverse complement strand
TGGCTGCGTTGGTGATCGCCGCGAATTCGTGGTGGCCCCACTGTCCATCACCGGCGGCTGAAGTTATCTTGCTGCGGTCCTTCTGTTTCTTTCCGGGGCGGCCCACTCATGCTTCGCTACACCCTGTTTCTGTCGATTCTCTCCCTGGCCATCATCCACCCGTTGCCAGCGGCCGACACCACGGTCGCGACCACGGCAGTCGCTGAAAGTCCGATCAAGGTCGCTCCCGACGACTGGCCCTGGTGGCGCGGCGTGGCCCGAAACGGAATCGCCACCGCGGGACCGGCACCGCCGATCCAGTGGAGTGAAAACTCTCACGTGGCCTGGAAAGTCCCGCTCCCCGGACGTGGACACGGGTCTCCCTCGGTACTTGGAACACGGGTGTTCATCGCCACCGCCGACAGAGCGAAACAGACCCAGTCGGTCTTCTGCTTCGATCGCAAGACGGGAAAGACGATCTGGACAACGGTGGTGCATCGCGGCCCACTGGAAAAACGTGGCAACAAGAAAAGCAGCCAGGCCAGTTGCACCCCGGCCTGTGACGGACAGAAAGTCTACGTCAACTTCCTGCACAAGGGCTCAGTCGTCACTTCCGCCCTGGACCTCGACGGAGGCATCGTTTGGCAGACCACCGTCACCGGTTACCAGACGCACCAGGGATTCAGTTCCTCCCCCTGCCTGTTCGGCCCCCTGGTGATCGTCTCGGCCGACAATCGCGGAGGCGGGGCCGTGGTCGCGATGTCACGGGCCACGGGAAAGGTGGCCTGGAAACAGTCACGCCCCAAGAAGGCCAACTACACCTCCCCGATCGTCTTCAAGGTCTCCGGACGCAACCAGGCCCTGATGGTCGGCACCAACCTGGTCTCCTCGTACGATCCGCTGACCGGTAAGAAGTTGTGGGAGATCAGTGGAGCCACGACCGAATGCGTGACCTCGGTCGTCACTGACGGCACACGGATCTTCACCAGCGGTGGCTATCCGAGGAACCACGTCCAGGCCGTGCTCGCCGACGGTTCAGGAAAAACCGCCTGGCAGAACACGCAACGTGTCTACGTCCCGTCGATGGTCGCCCACCAGGGCACCCTTTACGCCGTGCTCGATGCCGGCATCGCCACCGCCTGGGACACGACCACCGGCAAGACGCTGTGGAAAAAACGGCTCGGCGGCACCTTCACATCATCCCTGGTCCTGGCAGCCGGCAATCTCTACGCCACCGACGAATCCGGACAGACCACAGTCTTTGCGGCCAGCCGTGACGGCCTGGAACTGAAAGCGAAGAACAAGCTCGGGCAGCAGACCTATTCGTCGATGGCCATCAGCGGCGGCAGGATCTTCCACCGGGTGGCAACAAACGACGGCGGACGCCGGGAGTGGCTCTACTGCCTGTCTCGCTGAGACCGGCGGACCAACTGACGGTGCAGCGAGGACGCAGGTCGGCCCCCTTGGTTTGCCCGCGTGAAGCTCACTTTCGCAATCGCAACACGGTCCAGTCGCCCGGCTCAAGACGCACCCTCAAGATGGTCTTGCGTCCATAAATGTGAGCCGACACAGGACACCACCCCGGAACCAGCAGATCCATTGGGTTCTCGTATTTGCCGGCCACCGTGACGATGGTCTCGATGGGCTGCTCGACGTTCCTGTTGCACAGACCAAGATACTTTTCGCCTTGCTTCCCCTCGCGGACAAGTATCTCGAGATCGGAACTGGGAGAACTCGCCGTGCGTTCGCACACATCTCGCACAATCTCGGTGAGCAACGCGTTCAACGACGAGTTCTGCATCAACACGTTCAGCGACTGGTTCAGGCAGACAACCCGTCCCTTGCCGAAGCTGCTCGCTGTGAAAGGCTGTGTTCTGTGAGCTGACCCGTCAACGCTGTAGTCCCAATGCCCGGAACCAACCTGCTGGAATTTGGGAAACAGAGTCCGATAGATCGAATCCTTGCGGAGCAGGTCCAGTCCAAACTCGTTCTTCAGGGAGAATGGGCCAACCGCAATCAACGTCCCGCCCTTCTGCACCCATGACACGAGACGACGAGACACCTCCTGCGACATGTACGGAGCGTAGGGCAGAAACAGGACGGTGTAGTCGTCCAGGGTCCCTTTGCCATCAAGAACCATTTCCTCGGGCAGAAAGTCATGCGCAATGTTTTCCGGCGCAAGCAGCTTGTTGTGAAGATCGAACATCAGCGTTAGCGCGGCACTGTCATTGCCGTTTCGATTCACGCTGGCCAGGTTGAACACCGAGGCGCAGGGCTGAATGATCGCGGTCTTCGGCACCTCCTGACGGCTCTCCAGGAGAGCCTTTTCAATGGATCTGCACCGCTTGAACATCACCGGAAGCGCCGTGGTACTCCAGCGGTAGATCGTCTGATCATAGTTGAGCCCGAATGCGTTGCCGTTGTAGGCGGTCACGTAGCTCGTGGGATGGGAATGAAACCCCAGCCACCACGCCGAGATCCGCACGTCTCTCAGGAACATCTTGAAGAAAAACCTGTGGAGATCCCGCTTGGCCAGGCGCTCATCGCTCAGATGCTTCCGGGACCACATGCCGAAATAATTTTCGAAATACCCCGTGGTCCTCCCAAAGGCTCTGTTCATGGTTTCCAGGTAGACCCACATGGGATCTTCAAGGGCCGGGTAGGAATGGAAGCTCATGATGTCACAGGCATGTTCCCTGTACATGAGGTACGTGTTGCCCTCTTTGAGAAAATGTGAGGGATCAGACATGACAGGCACGTTCGGCGCGCCTTGCTTCAAGAACTGCCGCATCTTCGAAATGAATCGGACATAATTCACTCGTTTCCACCGTTCGAATTCATACGTCAGGCCGGTCACTTCGGTGGCAGGCGCAGCATACTGCCGATACGGAATACCGATTGACTGGAACGACGGATGATCGGCCTGCCACTTCCTGTTCAGCGACTCAATCGACCCGTAGCGTTCCTTCAGGTACCCCCGAAATGCCGATTGGCTCGAGGGGTTGAAGCCAACGTGGCCTGCAGAGCCTTCCCAGGCAGTCAGGAAATAGTCGACCTCTGCCTGGGATGAGAGATTGCCGGCAAGACTCTTCAGGTACCCTCGTACGTACTCCAACGCAGCCGGGTGATGCACGTTGAGTCGGGAATTGTTGCCAATCAGCGTACTGGCGATCAGCGGCGGTCGTTTGCCCTCTTTCGTCTGCAAGAGGAGGTCCGGATCCGCCTTGGCCTTCGCAAGCATCCACTCCGTCATCGGAATCACGTCACCCCGGTAGCTCGGCTCGGTCAGAGAAAAACTCTTTATCCTGCCACCGCTCTCGTTGACGATCCGATCGATGTACCCCCGCAGTTTGGGAAATGTGTATTTCCCCGGATTGTCTGAAACCGGCCAGGGGACGGGGTGATCGATGTGATAACCATCGAAGGGACCAAGCGCCCACAAACCGTCCAGGTGCGCGCCGTGAAAGGCCGTGAACTGATACCTGCGCCTGGTCCCGTCTCGATTGATGACTCTGTCTTCAGGAGAGAGCGCGAGCTTGTCGCTCTTCCACTTGCCTGTTTGTGAGACGACAGCGGATGTCGCCTTGGAGACAAAATCACCTACTTCAACTTCAAGCCTTCGAATGCCATCCGTCACATCCTCGATCTTCGGGTTCACACCCGACAACTGCTCAGCACTTCGTTCTGCATCGAATGCCCGACCGTAGAACTGAAACAGATCGTTCAGTCGATTGTTGACGCCGGCACTCTTTTCCTGCATCTCTGCGACGTCCCGGGACAGGCCGCCGGCTTGATCATCATTTGCGCCAATGTTCCTGGCATAAAACTGCGCGCGCTTCGCAGACCGCAGCTTCTCATCCAGAAAACTCTTGCGAATCAGCAGCGCATTGATCGCACTGGCCACCCGGTGAAACTCTGGATGCTTCGATTTCAGCCCCAGCAGACCTTCGCAAAAGTAGGCCCCGTTTTCCCGCATCGTGCCGCGGTCGCTCCCGAAGCCGGAATACGACCAGAGATCCGGAGTTCCCCTTCTCATCTGCCTGGCGAATGTCTTCACCATTCCGGCCGGCACGGGCCTCTTGTTGAGATGCCGGACCTCTTCGCGGGTATGCGTCCCCGCCATGACCTCAATCTCGTCAAAGAACACCATGGGGCCACCGGGAAGCACCGCGAAGCGAACATACCTGCCCCACCCCTTGAGATCCTTGGCAACGAATCGATGGTTCAGAGGCTTATCCTGCGGCACCGATTCAGTGAGCATGTCGCACAGCAGGTCGTAATGTTTCGCGTCTGTGCTGACGAAGACCCGTACCGCCAGGGGAAACGTCACTCCCCCTGACCCGGTGATACTGGAAAAGGTGACCTTGCCGATGGCTCGGGCAGCCCCGAGATCAATGTCGATCAGGGGGATCGGCATGGTCTCAACGCCCCAGCCGTAACCGGGCATCAATCCGACGGTGCCCTTGTAGATCCAGAGACATCCGTTGTACCGACCATCGGTCAGATCGAAACGGTCACCTTTTTCCGTGCAATCGGGATAGCTCGGTTTTGGATCAAAGGTGCACACTTTCCCGCGTGCGAGGTTCGTGCCCTCGGTCGGCTGCATCTGCTGCGCCTGGGCGACAGCAGACACGAGAATCAGGATCATGCAGGCATTCCGCTTGATGTTATTCCAAACCGATGTCATTGGCCGTTCTCCAGCGAAAGCGGAAAGTGTCGACTGTATGGTTATACCCGCAGAGTTGACGGCGGCTGAAGTGTGTCGATCGCGTGAGCCTGATCCTGGGTCACAACGTCCGAACAGTTTTGTTTGAACAACGGCCGCGAACCACTCAGGCTCAGCGGGTTTCGGTGCTGTTCTTCGACACCGAACCGGAATCCGCACAACAAAACTGGCTCCCATTGCCCCGGCGGTTCGATTCAGTCAATAATGGAACACATCAGGTACGGTGGATTCGTCGTACCGGTTCGGGCCCAGGGACCGGTCTCGAAATGGATGAAGCCAGGAAGTAAAGAGACGATTCGACATGCTCAATCGCCGTGACATCCTCCAGATCGGTGGCTCCTCCTTCTTCGGACTGGGGCTCTCCAGCGTCCTCGGACAGCAGGCCCACGCCGCTCTTCATCCGCCAAAAGTCAAGTCGGTCGTGCTGGTGTTCCTGCCGGGTGGCGGCAGTCACATCGACATGTGGGATCCCAAGCCGGAAGCCTCCGAGACCAAGGGCGAGTTCGAAGCGATCTCCACAAAGCTGGCCGGAGTCCAGTTCTCTGACAAGATGGCCAAGATGGCCCAGCGAGCCGAAAAGGTCTCGATCGTCCGTTCGATGCACCACGGCGACAACCGGCACCTGTCAGGTTCTCACAATGCCCTGACGGGTTACGTGCAGCCGGACACGGGCAATTCCAACCAGGCGAAATCGCTGAAGCGATCCGACTGGCCCTGCTACGGTGGCGGCGTCTCGCTGCTTCGGCCTCGCGCCGACGGCCTGCCCAGCCAGGTCACCGTCCCCAACCCGCTGATCGAGGGCGCGCTGGTCTGGCCCGGTCAGCACTCGGGATTCCTTGGCCCCAAGTACGATCCCTTCGTGCTCAACAGCGATCCGAACAACAAGGACTACAAGGTCAACGACCTCTCGCTGCTCGACGGACTCAGCATCAACAGGCTCGGCGATCGCCGCCAGTTGCTGCGAACAATCGACAAGCAGCAACGAGGTATCGATCAGTCGCCTCAGGGAGTCAAGTACTCCACCCAGCAACAGGCCGCCTTCTCGATGCTCTCCTCCGGAAAGCTCAAAGCGGCGCTGGACATCAACGCCGAAAGCGCTGAGGTGCGAGACCGCTACGGGCGGCACAAGTACGGCCAGACACTGCTGTTGGCCCGGCGACTGGTCGAGATGGAGATCCCGGTCATTCAAGCCAGCATGGGCCACGTGCAGATGTGGGATACCCACGTCAATCACTTCCCACGCCTGAGGACGATGCTGCCGGCTCTCGACAATGGCCTCAGTGCCCTGATCGATGACCTCGAGGATCGTGGCCTGCTTGAGACCACTCTGATCGTCTGCGTCGGCGAATTCGGCCGGACACCGTCGATTTCTCCGTTGCCCAACCAGAAGGTCCCGGGTCGACACCACTGGGCTGCGGTCTATTCCGCCCTGTTCGCAGGTGGCGGCGTGCGTCCCGGTCAGATCATCGGAGCCAGCGACAACATCGGTGGTCATCCGATCACGACGCCCTACCATCCCAACGACATGGGCGCCACGATCTACGACGCGCTGGGCATTGATCCCACCACGATGATCGAAGATCGCCTGGGTCGGCCGGTCCACCTCAACACCGGGCATGTCATGGACGTGCTCTACCGGGGCGTCGCCTGATCGCGGTCTTTGGCGTGGTGACTCGGCGACGGCCGTAGCATTTTGCCCCGCCAGCGGGTTCTCGTGTTGCAGAACACCACAGCCGTGACGACACGCAAGCCGACGCTTTTGACCGTCGAGGTGGTTTTTTCCGAGGCAAATGATTCGTCGTGCATTGGCACGCAACGTGCATCCCTTGGGAAGCATCGTGAATCATACGGCCACGCATGAAGCGGGACATGCGTCTCCAGCCGACCTGCTGAACTCTGTCCGTCAGGGCAAGTCCAACCTGGGTCCGTTGCTGGGCGTCTACCGCGACCGACTGGAAACCCTGGCGAAACAACGCGTTTCTCCCCGTCTCGGCGTCCGTCAGAGCCCGTCGGACATCGTCCAGGACACCCTGCTGCACGCCTGTCGCGACTTCCGACAATTCCGGGGCCGTAGTGAAGGAGAACTGTGGTGCTGGCTACGTCAGATTCTCACGCACCGCATCATGGGCTCGGTTCGACATCACATGGGGACCGCCGGTCGTGACCTCAGACGTGAAGTGACCCAATCTCCGACAACCCGTTCAACCGACAATCGATCAACCGCGAACGCGGCCGAACGCGTGGCCGCCAACCAGACCTCTCCCAGCGGGCGAGTGGTTCGCAACGAGCAACGGCACCGAATCCGCGTGACGGTGGCTGCGTTGCCGCGTGAATACCGCCGGATCCTGCTGCTGCGGATCGTCTCGGAGATGCCGTTCGAAGACATCGCCGAACAATTGAACCGCAGTTCTGCAGCCGCCCGCCAACTGTATCAACGTGCCCGCCAGGCCATGCTGGCGAGGCTCGAACAACAGGAGACACGATGACCGACGTGACCCGGGACGATTCGGGCGTTGACCTGACCACGTGGCGAAAACTGCTCTCCGACTGGGGTCGCTCGGGTTGCCTGCGACCCGATGCCGAAAAGGACTCCCGCGCCGAGCACCTTGCCTCTCTGAAGGCAGAGTTGGCTGCCGATGCGGCCGAGTCGTTTGTCCCACCGACAGGCCCACTGGGCGACTTCAAGATCGTCCGGGAAATCGGCCGGGGCGGGATGGGGATCGTCTACGAAGCGCACCAGCTTTCGGTGGATCGCCGTGTGGCCCTGAAACTGTTGCCGGCCACCGACTGGCTGGATCCTCAGAGGATCGAGCGATTCGGTGCCGAAGCGCGTGCCGCCGCGGCGTTGCACCACACCAACATCGTCCCGGTCTTTTCCCAGGGCCACGAACAGGGCGTGCATTACCTGGCGATGCAGTTCATCGACGGCATCTCGTTGGACCAGTTGGAAGACCAGGACCCGCGGGACATGTCTCGGCCCACTCCAGAGACAGAACAGGCGGTCGCTGATATCGGCCGCCAGGCTGCCGAGGCGCTCGAATACGCCCACCGACAAGGAGTGATCCACCGTGACGTGAAGCCAGGAAACCTGCTGCTGGATCGTTACGGTACAGTCTGGCTGAGCGATTTTGGCCTGGCGCGGAGTCCCGAAGCCGACGACCTGACTGCCACAGGTGCCATCCTGGGCACTCACCGGTACATGGCTCCAGAGTGTTTTCGAGGCGAAGCGGATGCCCGCAGCGACGTCTACAGCCTGGGAGCCACGCTGTTCGAGTTGCTGGCCCACCAGCCCGTCTACGATTCAGATGACAACCCCTGGGAACGTCAGCCGAGGTCTCTGGGAACGGCTCTCCCGGGAATCTCCCGAGATCTCCAGACGATCATCGACCGTGCCCTGGATCCCGACCCGGATTGCCGCTACCAGTCGGCCGAAGCGCTGTCCAAGGACCTTTCCCGATTCCTGGCGGGTGAACCGATCCATGCCCGACGCATCGGGTGGTGCGGTCGGACCGCGCGCTGGTGCCAACGCAACCCGGCCCTGGCAGGAATGACCTCCCTGGCGGCGCTGCTGCTGGTGACACTGACGATCGGATCGATCGCAGCGGCCGACCATTTCCGCCGGCAAGCTCGACACGCCCGCAGCCTGGTGAAGTCGCGAGAAATGGCTCATCGGGCTCGTCAGATCGGTTTCACTCGTGAGCAGACGGTGCGGGCCGAGGCCGAGTCGCTGAAACGACAATCCGAGCGAGACGCACGTCGGGCCGAGGCGCTGACACGGTTCCTGGTCTCGGAGGTCATCCGTGACCTGAGACCCGATCGGCGGCGCGGACGGCCCATCTCGCCCAGGTCCATACTCGATCACGCCGCCACCCGAGTGGAAGCAACGTTTGCCGACCAACCGGCAACCGCTGCATCGATCCAGTTGTCACTGGGTGAGTCGTACGACGCACTGGGACTGCACTCGCAGGCCGTCGAACAGTTGAAGCGGGCCGTGAAGAACCGCAGCCACGAACTCGGCAAAAGCCACGGTGACACGCTGGCTGCCACATCGCAGTTGGCCACCGCCCTGGCCCACTGTGGCCATTTCTCCCAGGCCCTGGAACTGCACCAGAAAGCCTACGAGGGCCTGAGGGACGACTGCCTCGCCGATGATCAACTGGTGCTGATGGCACGCCACAACCTGGGCCTTTGCCTGTTGAACATGTGTCGTTACGAGGAGGCCCTGCTGCACTACCAGAGAGTGCTCGCCGACCGCGTCCGCATCAACGGATCCGATCATCCGCAGACATTGCGGACGATGAACAACCTCGTGCTCTGCCTCAAGAGACTGGGGCGACTCGAGGAGGCTTTGCCCCTGAGCCAACAGACCCTGGCGATGAGGAAACGAACCCTGGGAGACACTCACCCCGACACGCTCTCGGCCATGCACAACCACGCCCAGATGCTGGGGCTGTTGAAACGGCAGGAGGAGGCCCAGTCCCTTTACGAGCAGACCCTGGAGATCAAGCGGCGGATGCTCGGCCCCGAACACCCCCGCACGCTCAACACCCTCCACAACCTGGCCAACACCCACTACCGGCAGGGACGTTTCCAGGAAGCCGAACGGATCAACCGCAATGTGATCGCAATCCGGCTGAGAGTGCTGGGAGCCCATCACCCTTCAACACTCAGGACACAGGCCAACCTCGGTCGGACCCTGATGAAGCAACGAAGGCTGGCCGAGGCTGAAGCCCAGTTGCAGGAGACCTGGACGGCGCAAGCCCAACACCGAGGCCAATCGCACAGCGACACCCTGTCGACTCAGCGAGCCCTGGCCCGCTGTCGGGAGTTGACTCATCATCAAGCCCAGACGATGTTCGTCGGGGCCAGGGACAATGAGACCGACACCGACCGGGAGATCCGGAAAACTTCCGGAATATCCAAAAAACGCGCGTCACATCCGTGACACAGGCGGTCCTCGAAGAACAGCGACACACACATTCGCTGTTCACACGTTTCAGATCGAGGAGCCCCACAATGCGTTTGACCAACTGGACCGACCGGATCGTTCACCTGTTCGCTTCCAGCCGCCCGCGACCCCGACGTGGCCGCCGCGGCGTGGTCTCGGCCGAGTCGCTCGAGTCCCGGACCCTGCTGACGACGATGTTCTATCTCGATTTCGGCACCGCCCTGCCCGCAGGCGGCATGTCGACGACCGTCGAGGAATTCCGGGAAATCGACGGAGCCGGTGCCAACGGCTACGGGACCGGGTCAGACGTCTCGGGATTCGGCGGACTGACCGACTCCGATCCGTTGCAGTTCAATTCGATCCAGTACGACTACAACGGCGACGCATCGATCGATGCCAATGACGCCCTGGCCCTCCAGAATGCCGTGTTGCCGATCGTGCAACGTCAACTGGACGCATTCGACTTCGAAGTGATCGGGATCGGGTCGGCGAGTTTCGCCGACGTGACGAACACACTGCAGAGCAACGACACGGGAATGGCCGGTTTCGACGGTTTCGGGGAACACGACGCCTACAACTTCGTGATGGAGATTTCCTCCTCAGAGATCTCCGCCGCCGGCGGGCTGCTCGGAAGTGCCGGTGGGCTGTTCGGGATCGCTGCCGGAGAGGACCTGTTCAGCGCCACCGGCAACAACCACGACGAAGCCACCCTGACATTCACCGACACGATTGTCTCGGCCACCAGCGGTGTGCCGGGCACGGCCGAGTTCAACGAGAACCTGGCTCACCGGGTGGCATACACGGTCGTCCACGAGGCGATGCATACCTTCGGCCTGTTCCACACCAAGGGCACAACGCCCGAGGAACGCCTGCTCTCCAGTGGCGACACGATCCGGCACGGTTCTGTCACTCGTGAGACCGACAACATCGTCACCAGGTTCGACCTGCAGCTCCACAGTGGAGGGGCCCTGGTCAACAACTACGAAGTCCTGGCCAGTGATCCTGATATCGGATTGCGGGACAGCAACCGGGACGGGGTGCCCGACTTCGCCTACGTCACCGGCACCGGGGCCCACGACCTGATCACGCTGACCGACCTCGGCGGTGGTGTCACCCAGGTCCAGATCGACGCCTTCTACGACAGCGCCATGACCGACCTGATTCGCAGCGACAGCTACACGATCACTGACGGGATCGACACCGAGGGCGGCATCGTGATCGACTCGAGTGTCGGTGACGACATGGTGCAGATCGAAGCGGCCGTCACCGCCAACGTACTGGTCCACGGGGGCCAGGGAGACGACGTGATCGAAAGCGGTTCGGGAAACGATCGCCTTTTCGGTGAGGACGGCAATGACGTGATTTCCGGCGGGGCCGGCCACGACTGGCTCAGCGGCGGAGACGGCTCCGATGTGCTCGACGGAAACGACGGTTCGGACTTGGTCGTCGGTGGCAGTGGCAATGACACGATGCATGGCAACGCGGGTCGTGACGTCCTGTTCGGCAACGATGGCGACGATCGTCTCTTCGGCGACAGTGACGACGACTGGTTGCTGGGCGGAGCCGGCAACGACTTCCTCACCGGCGGGTTCGGCAACGACTTCGTCTGGGGAGACCTCGGCAATGATGTCCTCTCGGGCAACAGCGGTCGCGATGTGCTCGACGGCGGTTCCGGGAATGACCTGCTCCTGGGCGGCCTCGACAACGACCGCCTGCTCGGGGGACCGGGCAACGATCGGATCTACGGCGGTGACGGAGACGATGTTCTCAACGGCCAGGACGGCAACGACCGGATGTACGGAGGCAACGGAAGTGACCGGATGTTCGGAGGCAGCGGCAATGACCGCATGGATGGCCAGGACGGAAACGACCTGATGTTCGGTGAACTCGGCAACGACCTGATGCTCGGAGGCAACGGCAACGACATCATGGTCGGTGGGTCCGGAAACGACATCATGGCCGGCCAGGATGGCAACGACATCATGCTCGGCAACTCCGGCTCGGACTTCATGTTCGGCGGGAGCGGCAACGACATCCTGATCGGCGGTGCCGACGCCGACCTGATCTTCGGTGGACCAGGAGTCGACCTGATCTTCTCGTAGTCTTTCCAGAGCGGCTCAAGCCGGGTGGCCACCAGTTCCGACTGGAGCCACCCGGTTTGTCTTTGTGCCCCGGCTCAACGACCCATCAGGTCTTTCAGCGACAACCTCTGGTAGACCAGCTTCGCGCCGCTGCCCTCGTAGACGATTCCCACGTGATTGTCATCGGCTCGAGACAGGCTCGGATAACCGGCCCCCCGGCCGATGTCCAGCAACACCCGTTTCGGCCAAGTCATGCCATCGTCGAAACTGGTCCGGATCGAATGGTGATCGCGACCGGTCTGAGAGAAGGGGTTGGCGAACAGCAACACATGACGGTTCCTGCCCCGAGAGCGGTAATCGAAACGGTAGGTGCTGCCGTTGCAGTTGGGCTCGATCAGGGTCTTGAGACTTGTCGGATGGGGCGTCCAGGTCTTGCCGAGATCACGGGTGACGTTGACCGTGCGAAACTTCGTCGGCGATTCGGTCCGGCTGTTGAGCATGATGCTGCCGTCGCCCAACTGCACCGCCTGGCACTCGGTGTTCCCGACCGAGGCCTTGCCGCTGACCGTCCAGGTCTTGCCGTGATCGGTGCTGACCAGGAGGTTGGAGAAGTGGCCGTTGTTCTCGTCGCGCCCCTGTGTCGGCATGACCAGCGTTCCGTCGGCCAAAGCGATGCCCGACTGGGGTGAGGGAGCGTACAGGATCCACTCCTTCTTCTTCCACGTTCGGGTCATGTTCTTTGGCTCGCTCCACGTCTTGCCGTCATCGGTGCTCGTGGCCATCAGGAACTGGGCGCTTTTGCCGATCTCCCAGCCCTTCTCCGACCCTCCCTCGTTCCACTGGTGATTGCCCTCCTTGCCGACCATCCAGACCGCAAAACACCAGATCTGACCGGTCGCCGGATCCACGATCAGGCCGGGATCACTGACCCCGTTGAGATGCTGGGGGTGACCGCCCCAGGTGCCCATGTCCATGATCACCTGTTGCGGGGTCCAGGTCTGGCCACCGTCGGTACTCCTCATCAGACCGATATCGATGTCCTCCTGGAGATCTCGCCCCTTCCGGCGGCGCATGTCGTAGGCACAAAGCAACGTGCCCTTGGCCGAGGTCGCCAGCGCGGCGATCCGATAGGTGTGGACACCGTCATCAAAATGCTTCCGCAGTGCCAATCCGATCCTCAACCGCAGGCCTTTGGTCTTGTCGACTGGACGGATGTTGCCGGCAGAGGTCTCGACCTGCACACAGGTCGCATCCACGTGGTGATCCAGGTCCGCATCACTCTCGAGACGACAGGACACCCAGAAGTGATTCTCACCCTTTTCGAGCCGCGCGTGACCGGCGATCTTCACCCGGCGGCCCCGGACCGACACCGAATCCCCGAACCGTACCTGGGGATTGAATTGGGATCCGCGGAAGACCTCGAGCACGTCGATGTCGTCGCGATCATCGGTTCCTGACAACGACACTGTCAGGGAATCGACCACGACGTAGGGCTTCTGGCAGGTCACAGTCAGTTTCAACAGGCGGTTGTGGTCGTTGCGGACCAGTACCGGGCGAACTTCCTGGGTCACCACGGCGGCGACTTCCGCGGCGATGGCCCCGCCTCCTGTCGACAGGCTCGCCAACAGCAACCCCAGTACTCCCAACCTGCTCTGCATTCTCATCGGATCACCTGCTCTGGTTCATGTTGCGGACTCGCGTCGACAGCTTGCGGACCAACCGTCCCGACCAGCCGTCTCTCCAACCAACCGACTCGCCGACCCGATGTCAAACCCGACACCGGGCTCATTCGCTGACAAACCAGCGGATGGCGTACCGGGATGCCGTGCGACGGAACTTCAGCGTATACGGATCGCACATCCAGCCGGCCACGTGTCCATCGGTCCGGGGCATCAACCAGCCGAAGTCCCAGGATTCGGTTCCGTAGCCCAGCGGGGTTGCCGGACGGGTTCGGACGACCGGATTCGCGGCGGCCATCAGCCGCTGCTCCTCGGTGTAGTAGTAGCACGCCCCGAGGTGGACAAAGACCTCGTGATCAACCTCACCGGGTGTCTCCTCCAGATCCGCACACAACCCACGGATCGCCACCTTGACCTCCGCTCCCCGCCCGACTGAGTCGGCCAGGTCCACAACCGACCCGCCCGTCACGCTCCCGTCGCTCTCGTGACTGAGCACCTCTCGCCAGTCGGCACCCACGAAGTAGCGGAAATACTCGAAATCGTAGATGAAGTGGCTGCTGGGGGCGTTGGTTCCTGCGTCAAACGATTCCAACTCGTGGTACCTGGGCATGTCGACCCATTCGTCGGTCGGCGAGACGCCCGGGGACGCGATCGGCTGCCGACCGTCAAAAAACGGTCGGGCAATCGCCTGGTGCCCATCCTGGTTGTACAGAAAAAAACTCATCGACTCGCGGGGGCCGAACCCGTCGGGCAATTCGACCGGCATCCTCATGTTTTCGATCCCCGCCACCCACCGGTCTTTCACCAGGTAACACACCCGAAAATCCATCACCTCGCGGATCAACTCTTCGCGATCCGATTCGGGATCGATGTGTTCGTTGTGACGAAACGCCGTGCCGATTCTCAGATCGGCTCCCGAACGAACGGCTGCGACAAGTGAGTCGGCATCACCGGAAATGGGCTGGCGGTCGGAATCGAGTTCGAGAACCTGGGTCCATCGGGGCATGAGTCAACATCTCGGCGTGGCGGAAACGGTGGGAACATCCGCTGCCAGTGTTGGGTTTGTGGAGACGAGGATCAACTCGCCACGAGTTGAATTAGCGGTGGGATTGGCCGACCATGCGGAACCCCACGATTGGACACCAGTGAACCACAGGACCATGTCCCGAATGCCAAGATCCACACGTCGACGGTTTCTTGCCTCCTCGATCGCCCTCGCCACCGGCGTCAGCACGGCCGGCCGTGGTCCCCGGCTGCTCTCGGCTCCGCCGGACGATGGCAATCAGAGTTACCTCCTGACGACCAACCGGGATCCGCAGGACCATCACGATCCGCAACTGCACCTGATGGTCGACGATCACGAGATCGCCGAGCAAAAGCACGTCAAGCGGATCATGAACCGGGTGAAGAAGCATCCCCGACCGGTGCTGATGGCCGATCGCCCGTGGGAAGGCGAACGCGCCCAGGCCTGGGGCAGCGTGATCCAGGAACCCGACGGACTCTTCCGGATGTGGTATTTCGCCTTCAACACGCAGAGACGTTTCGACCTGCTCGATGTCGGCGGCTACGCCTACGCCGAGAGCCGTGACGGAGTCCACTGGATCAAGCCCGACTTGGGCGTGGTCGATTTCCGGGGCAGCAAGCGGAACAACCTCTTCTACAGTTGTCACCCCGAGAACAAGAACCTGGTCGACGAAGAACTCGCCCGGAGGGGACTGGGGCTGCCGGCGATCGACGAAAACGGCGACCAGATCGGTGTGATCAACAACCTCGACGGGCTGACGGTCGTCCGCGACGATGACGACCCCGATCCGATGCGGCGTTACAAGCTGATCGCCAACATGCAGGACCACCGCATGTGGGCCCCCGCCTACCCCAAGCGGTATCCCGGCGTCAGCCCCGCACAGGTCGCTCGGTCCCGCAGCGTTTTCGGACAATACATGGACACCAGCCCCGATGGCATCCACTGGACCCGGCGTCCTCGGCGGCTCTTCCCCGCCCTGGGAGGCGACTACATGATGGTCACCCGTGATCACCGCAACCGTCGCTGGTGGCTCAACGAGCGAGCACACGACCAGGGCGGCCGCAACGCGTCCCTGAGAACCAGCAAGGACTGGCGGGCGTGGTCAAAGCTCGAAGTGGTCTTCGGCAAGGGCTCCGACCCCCAGTTCAACAAAACCTTTCAGTGGCACGGGGGCATCACACCGTTCAACTATGGCAACGTGAACATCGGGCTGGCCGAACGCTGGCCGCTGGCCGGCCTGGGAGCAACCTGCGAACTGGTCTGCCAACGTCCCGGCAAAAAATGGCATCGGGTGTTTCCCAATCGCCCGTTCCTGGACGTGGGAGCCGAGGACTCTTTCGACCGAGCCCTGGCCTACCCGTCACACAATCCGCCCGGACGGGTGGGAGAGAAGCTGTTGTTTCACTACACCGGCGCCGGCATCAAGAGACACGCCAACCGGGGCAACCCCATGTCGATGGGATTGGCCACCATCGGCCTGGACCGGTTCGCCGGACTTGGCCAGTGGAGAAACCTCCCCCCCGGCCACGTCCGCACCAAGCCGATCAAGCTGACCCGCAAGCACCTGGCGGTCAACGTCGAGTACATGGAACACACACCGATCCGCGTCGCCGTCATCGGCCCCGACGGCTCACCACTGCCGGGTTTTTCACTCGAAGACTCACGGATTCCGGTCGACACCAAGCGGCTGTATTCGATCGCCCGCTGGAAGACCAAGCCCGATCTGGCGGACCTGGTCGGGCAACAGGTCTCGCTGCACTTTGAGATCCGTGGCGCGGTCCTCTACAGCTACCGGTTCTATCCCCAGCTGGCCTGAACACCATCTCACACAAACTCAAACAGAATTCCTGCTCCACACAACTCACTCTTCAACATCAAGGACACACACCATGAGACACCTCGTCCCCAACCTGCTGCTGCTTCTCGGACTGGCCTCCATCTTCTCGGCTCCAGTCACCGCGGCCGACCCGATCATTCCCCCCGGGGCCAAGCTCGAGAAACTCTTCGACGGAATTGTCCTGACCGAGGGTGTCGCGGTTGCTCCCGATGGGATGGTCTATTTCAGCGACATCACCTTCTCGCACCAGGCCAAGACCGAGACCGGGGCGATCCACGCCGGCCACATCTGGAAATACAACCCCAAGACCAACAAGACGACGATCTTCCGCTCCCCCTCGGGCATGTCCAACGGCATCAAGTTCGACGCCCATGGAGACATGATCATCTGCGAGGGAGCCGATTACGGCGGCCAGCGGGTGACCCGAACGGACATGAAAACCGGGATGAGTTACATCATCACCGGGATGTTCGAGGGCCGTCGGCTCAACTCGCCCAACGACGTCACCATCGACCTCAAGGGACGCCTTTACTTCAGTGACCCCAGGTACCTGGGCCACGAGGCGATCGAGCAACCGGTGATGGGCGTTTACCGGATCGACCCCGACGGGTCGATCCATCGCATCATCTCCGACGCAGGCAAACCCAACGGGGTCTGCATCTCGCCGGACCAGAAAACCCTGTACGTCGTCAGCAACGACAACGGCGCCACCGGCTTCGAACGGCTCGGCAAGGCCGAGGACGCCAAGGGGCCGGTCGCCCCAGCTGCTCCTCTCAGGAAAGGCCACATGGCCCTGATGGCCTACGATCTCAACGCCAAGGGAGAAGCCACGTTCCGCAAGACGCTGGTGGACTACTACCCCGAGGACGGTCCCGACGGACTCGTCGTCGATGCCCAGGGCAACCTCTTCGTGGCCGTGCGGTCCGAGAAACGTCCGGGCATCGTCGTCTACTCTCCGGACGGCAAGGAACTGGCCTACATCAAGACTCCGGAACTTCCGACCAACGTCGGATTTGCCAGAGGCAAGGATGCCAAACTGCTCTACGTCACCTCCGGCAAGAGCCTCTACCGGATTCGCACCAACGTGAAGGGCTATCAACTGCCCGACGCCAAGTGATCTCGCCATCGGTGCCACAGACCACAGCGGGCCGCACGTCGTCTCCCGGCGGCGGCCCGTTGTGCTAGACTGGGGGTCCTTCCCCGGAGACCGACGCGTCTCCTGTTCGAAGCCCTCCAGTCGGCCCCCCGATGTCGAGACTGACACTCCTCACCGCCCTCGCAGCCGCCCTCCAGTGCGGCAGTCCCGCGGTCGCTGCGGACAAGCAGCCGTCGACCGCCGCGAAGGCACCGTCTTTCGAAAAGACTGTCCTGCCGATCCTCAAGGCTCGCTGCACCGGTTGCCATTCGGGAGCCAAGCCCAAGGCCGGCCTCGATCTCTCGTCGCGCCGCGGCGTACTCACCGGGAGCGACAACGGGGCGGTGGTGCGTCTCAACGCCGCGGAGAGCAGCCGGTTGTGGGGTGTGCTGGCCTCCAACCGCATGCCTCCCAAAGGACCCAAGTTGACGGCCGCCGAGAAAGGACGTATTCGCACCTGGATCAACGAAGGAGCCCGAGGCACCGGCAAGGCCTCTGCGAAGTCCGGGGAACTGGGCGACATCGACCTGGACGATCTCTCCGACGAGCAACGGGGGTTCTGGTCGTTCCGGTCCCCTCGACGCCACCCGGTTCCCAACCGATTGCGACCGGAAAATGCCCGGCGTGTGCGGAATCCCATAGACGGATTCATCCTGGCATCCCTGCAGGAACGCCATCTGCAACTCTCGCCCGAAGCCGATCGCGCCACGCTGCTGCGTCGGCTCAGCTACGCCCTGACCGGACTGCCGCCGGCCGACCATGACCTGGCCCGGTTCCTGGCAAACCCGTCACCGGACGCATTCCGCCACGAGGTCGACCGCCTGCTGGCCAGCCCGGCCTACGGAGAGCACTGGGGCCGCCACTGGCTGGACACCGCCGGTTACGCCGATTCGGCCGGGGTCCTCAGTTCCGACGTCCCCCTGCCCTTCACCTGGCGATACCGCGATTATGTCATTCGGGCGCTCAACGCCAACAAGCCCTACGACAGGTTCCTGCACGAACAACTCGCCGGTGACGAACTGACCGACTACTGGTCGGTCTACGAGACGGCCGACCGATTGCCGGCGACCGTGGTCGAAGGACTGGTGGCGACCGGCTTCTTGAGAATGGCCGCCGACGCCTCGCGGCCCGATTTCAAGACCATCAAGAACGCCGACGCGCTCTACCACTACCCGACACTCAACGACACCCTGCAGATCGTCACTTCCACCACGATGGGACTGACCATTCACTGTGCCCGGTGCCACAGTCACAAGTTCGACCCGATTTCCCAGGTCGACTACTACCGGATGCAGGCGATCTTCATGCCGGCCCTGCGGCCCAAGCAGTGGATCCCCCAGGTGCAGCGGCGACTGCTGATAGCCACTGCCAAGCAGAAAACGGCCGCGGATGCCCGCAACGCCGAGGTCGACGCCAATCTCAAGCGACTCACCGCCGAGGTCAAGGCACTCGACACGACCTTCGAGACAAAATTGTACGCCAAGCGGTTGGCCACCCTGCCCGAACCGATCCGGGCCGATGTCTCCAAGTCGGTGCAAACTGCCGCGGCGGATCGCGACCCGGTGCAACAGTACCTGGCCGGCAAGTTTGCGTCTCTGCTCCGCCCGGGCCAGAAGGCCCTGGCCACACTGCTGCCCCAGGAATTCCCGGAATACGCCAAGGAGAAGAGCCGCCTGCAATCCGAGACCGGTTCGTGGCAGCGCCGCCGGGTGTACCTCGAAGAGATCCGGGCCCTTTATGACCTTCCCGGTGAAGTCCAGACACCGTTGTTGAGACGGGGCGACCCGCTGACCCCCGGACCGGCTGTCGCCCCGGAGGTCCCCGTGGTCCTGCGAACCGGCCGGTCACTCGAATGGAAAGCCCCCCCCCAGTCATCACGCACCACCGGTCGCAGGCTGGCGTTTGCCCGCTGGCTGACTCATGCCGACCATCCGTTGACCTCCCGCGTGATGGTCAATCGGATCTGGATGCACCACTTCGGGCAGGGCATCGTCCGCACCCCTGACGATTTCGGATCCAGCGGTGCTGCCCCGACGCACCCAAAACTGCTCGACTGGCTGGCCCGGGAGTTCATCAATTCCGGCTGGGACATCAAGCACATCCACCGCCTGATCGTGCTGTCTTCGGTCTATCGCCAGGTCTCACGTCCGGCCCCCGAGGTGATCGCTCGTTCCGAGCGGATCGATCCCGACAACCTGTTCTTGTGGCGGCAGAGCCTGCGTCGCCTGGGAGCCGAGCCACTCCGTGATGCGGTCCTGTCGGTTTCCGGACGGCTCAATCAACAGCCCTTCGGCGGTGCATTGCGAGTCGCACGGCGTCCGGACGGGGAGGTGAACATGGCCGACGGCCAACCCGACAACCGCCGCAGCATCTACATCCAGATCCTGAGACTGAATCCCCAGACGATGCTCCAGGCCTTCGACCAGCCGACGATCGAAATCAACTGCTCGCGGAGATCCCAGTCAACCGTCGCCACCCAGGCCCTGACGCTCTGGAACAGCCGCTGGATGGAGAAAGCCGCCGAGTCGTTCGCCACCCGGGTGAGCGACACCGACAGCCGCCGCGTGGCCAACCGGGCAATTGGCCTGGCCTACGCGCGTCCGGCTACCGAACAGGAACAACAGGTGATCGTGGAATTCCTCTCCAGACAATCCCAGCATCATCTCACCGGTGCCGACGGCAAGCCGGTGGCTACGGGCATTGCTCGTCAACGGGCTATCGTGGATCTCTGCCACATGCTGTTGGCCAGCAACGAATTCGCATATATCGACTAGCGTCTCGGACACGGAAACTCGCCATGTTTGTCAGCCCCATCACGCGTCGCACGGCCCTGGGCCAACTGGGTGACGGATTTGCCGGAATGGCAATCGGGTCGCTGATCGCCTCGACGGCCGCTGCTGATTCCCGCCGCTCCTCACTCGAGCAGCGATCTCCCGGCCACCGGGCTCCTGCCCGCGCGGTGATCCAGTTGTTCATGCACGGTGGCCCCAGCCACGTCGACCTGCTCGACCCCAAGCCGATGCTCAGCCGTTACCACGGCACGACTCCACCGGCCGAAGTCGACGACGACGAGGACCGGACGAAGTACTTGCTGGGCAGCCCGTTCTCGTTTCGTCGCTATGGGGAGAGCGGACTGGAGTTCTCGGAGGTGATGTCCGGGGTGGCGAATCACGCCGACGACATCGCCGTGATCCGCTCAATGTTCACCGAACACCGCAACCACGAGCAGGCCATCTGGATGGCCAACACCGGCCTGATTCGCCCCGGACGCCCGAACATCGGCAGCTGGGCTGCCTACGGACTGGGATCCGAAACCGACGATCTGCCGGCCTACATCGCTCTGCCGGACCCGGTCGGACTTCCCGTCGACGGGGCTCGCAACTGGTCCAGTGGCTGGTTGCCTCCGATCTACCAGGGAACGGCCTTCCGCTCACAGGGTGTCCCGGTCCTGCACCTCAAACCATCCACGGCCCGTTCGCAGGCCGTCAGCCAGGGGCGCCTCGGACTTCTCCAGACGCTCAATCGCAAACATCTGCGGACCCGCCCCGGCGAACTGGAACTCGAGGCCCGGATCGCCAACTTCGAACTCGCCGCTCGCATGCAGCTTTCGGCCACCGACGCACTCGATCTCTCGAGTGAAACCAAGGCCACTCACGAGATGTACGGGCTCAACAACCCGACGACCAAGTCCTACGGCCGCCGCTGCCTGATGGCACGACGGCTGATCGAACGGGGTGTGCGGTTCGTGCAGTTGTTCATGCGGGGACAACCCTGGGACACGCACTCGGCCAACACCAATGGTCTCAGAAGCGTCTGCGGTCAAACCGACGGCCCAATCGGTGCCCTGCTGACCGACCTGAAACGCCGCGGGCTATTCGACTCGACCCTGGTCCAATGGGGTGGGGAATTCGGACGCACCCCTGGAGCCGAACTTCGGGATGGCAACACCGCCAAGGGAAACGAGGGTCGGGACCACCACCCCTACGGCTTCAGCGTCTGGCTGGCCGGTGGAGGTGTTCGTGGAGGCCAGGCCTACGGCGCGACCGACGACTTCGGGTACCGTTCCATCGAGAACCGCACCCAGACGGCCGACCTGCACGCGACGATTCTTCACCAACTCGGTCTCGACCACGAACATCTGGTCTATTCGCACAACGGTCGTGACGAACGGCTGACCGACGTGTACGAGGCCAAAGTGATTCGCCAGTTGATTGGATGACTGGAAAATGCTGAGTCTGCTGGACAACGGCCCAACGCTCTGTGACGGCCTCACCCGCCGCGAGTGGATGAGGATCGGCGGGATCGGGCTGGGCGGACTGACCATGTCTCGCCTTGCCGCCGCCCGAACGGCCACCCCGACGGCAATCCCTCCCACCGCCAAGCGAGTCATTCTGTTCGGACTGACCGGCGGTGCCCCACAACACGAGACCTGGGACCCCAAGCCCCAGGCCCCGGCCAACATCCGTGGCGAATTCGGTGCGATCTCCTCGTCGTTGACAGGACTGCCCGTCGGCGAGCTGATGCCGCGCACGGCCAGGTGGGCCAACCGCATGGCAGTGCTGCGGGCCGTCGTCACCGGTGACAATTCTCACTCCTCCAGCGGGTACCAGATGCTGACCGGGGTCCCGCATCAACCGCTCAACCGCGAAAGCGCCCTGCCCAAGCCGCCCAACAACTGGCCGTGTCTTGGCGGAATGGTCCGTGCCCTGAAACAGGAAACCGGACAGTTGCCCGCAGCCGTCACGCTGCCCGAACACATCTGGAACGACGGCAACTTCCCCTGGCCTGGACAGGACGCCGGATTCCTCGGTCGTCGACACGACCCGTGGCTGATCCATTGCCAGCCCCAGGACAACACCTTCAACGTCCCGGGACTGACTCTCGAAAAGGACTTCGCGGGGCTCCGGCTCGACCGACGTCGCCAGTTGCTCGACCAGTTCGACGCCGCCCGCAACCATCTCGACCGTGCCCCCGCCGTCAGCTCCTACCAACTCCACGCCCAACAGGCTCTCGACTTGCTGACTCGAGGCCGAGCCGGAACGGCATTTGACATTTCCCAGGAATCGGACAAGACACGGGATCGTTACGGTCGGAGCCGGTACGGCCAGAGTGTGCTGTTGGCCCGGCGTCTGGTCGAACGCGGCGTCTCGCTGGTGCAGCTCAACTGGACCCGCATCAAGGGGAAAGAGAACCAGGGCGGCTGGGACACGCATTCGAAGCATTGCGAGTCACTGAAGTCGTTCCTGATGCCAATGATGGACCGGGCCTTCACCGCATTGCTCGAGGATCTCGACCAGCGGGGGCTCCTCGACGAGACGCTGGTCGTGTGGCAGGGAGAATTCGGCCACACCCCCAAGATCAATGGCAAGGCCGGGAGAGATCACTGGGGCAACTGCTTTTCGGTCGCGATGGCCGGGGGAGGAGTCCGCGGGGGCGTCGTTCACGGTTCCAGCGACAAACACGCAGCATTTCCGGTCGATGGAGTCGTCCGGCCGCGAGATATCATCTCGACGGTCTTCCACTGCCTGGGCTACAGCCCCGAAACCGTCGTCCACGATCCACTGGATCGACCGATCCCGATCAGTCGAGGCCACGTGATTCGTGAGATCCTCTAGCGAATTCCCGACATTTTCGCGGTCAGCCAACAACGGTTGCCCTTCACAACCCAACGCAACCTGCTAGCCTCGAGTGGACGGAAAACTTGCCTGATACGCCAGAGAACGGGCGTCAAATGACCCGGTAACGAGAATTTCTCAGTAGAATTCGCTACCATCGTGTTGATCAAGTTCCGGCGTAAGTTTGACGACGACACAGAATTTTGTTTCAAGGAGTGAAACCATCGCACGCAATCGGAACACGTTTGCCAAACGGCAACGGGAAATGGAAAAGAAGGCGAAAGCCGAAGCCAAAAGACAGCGCCGATTGAGGCGAAAACAGGGGCTCGAGGACCCGGCGACTGCCAACTTGGACCCCGCCGACATCGAGTCGGAAGAGACAGAAGAAACGGACGAGTTTGATGACGCGGACGAAGATACCGGCTTCTCGTTGGACTCTGGGCGTCTTCCTCACTAAAACACAATCACCTACGCAGGCCATCCGAAGTGTGTGAAGCGTTCACACCCGAAAGATGACCAACTTTTTTTCTTGAGAATTGGACGAGACAGATGGCAGAAGGCACGATCAAGAGGCTCACGGACAAGGGATTTGGATTTATTGAGGACGGCTCAGGCACCGACGTGTTCTTCCACATGTCGTCAGTCGAAGGCGTGCAGTACGACGACCTCCAGGAAGGTCAGCAGGTTTCGTACAACGTCGGAACCGGCCCCAAGGGTCCGCGTGCCGAAAACGTCCGCTTGGTCTGAGCGGCGATCTGAGTAAGCCAGTTGATGCGGCGGCACAGCCGGTCCTGTCGTTATTGCGACGGACCCGCCGCTGCGGTCAACCGGTTCATCCACTGCTGCACCTGGATGGCGTCGGCGAAGGTGGCTCCCAATGGGACCACCTGCTCGCCACGTGCCACCCGGCAGAGGCAGCGTAGCTCCTCGGCCAGCATCCCCGTGGCCCCCTCGGGGTCGGTGCGGATTTCGAGAGCCATCGGCCATTCGGCCTGTTCTCCCCAGACCTCCAAAGGTCGCGGGTTGGCCTCGGCCCGCGCTGCCCAGCCCTCGCCGAAGACCTCCATGCGATCGATCCCCCGAGGGGGCATGCCGGCAGGTGTGAGATACGACGCCGCGAGCGACACCAGGGGCCCGTTCTCCCAACTCAATTGGGCCAGCGCCAGATCGATCTCCCCGTCCGAGGTCCGGTGGTACTGGCACGACACCTCGCTCGGCTCGGCACGGTCGACCAGGACCTGCACCATGTACAGGTCGTGAACCATCGCCGCATGCAGAGGATTCTCACCAGCAAAATCCTTGACGATCGACGCCGGCCGGTGACGCACACAATCGATGTGAGAGATGGGACCTCGGGCAGACGCCTCGGAACGAATCTGACGGAATTCGCTGTTGAACAGCAGGATGTGACCGATCATCAAATTCGCCGAACCCTCGGCCACGAGTGACTCCAGTGACATCGCTTCCTCAAGGTCCTCGGAGATCGGCTTTTCCAGCAACACCGTCTTGCCTGCCTCGAGCAATCGTCTGGTGATCGGCACGTGCGAGGCCGTCGTCGAAGCCACCACCCACGCTTCAGCATCGCATTCGGAAAGCGCCACCTCGAGATCGATCCAGCCGGGCACGTCCGGAAGTTCCTCCTGCAGAGCTTCAACGCTTTCAGAGCGTCGAGCCACCACCCCGACCAGGTCGGCCTCGGCCAGGCCGGCAACCGTCAGAGAATGCAGACGCCCGAAGCGTCCAAGGCCGACCACCGCAACCTTCACCCGAGTCCCGTCTGATGTCGCCATGTCACTGGTCCCACAAATCGTCCTGGTTGATCAACTCGTTGAATCGCCCGAGATTCTCACTCGTCGGCGGCTCCCAGGCAACGCCGGCAGCCCCGCCCGTCTCTCGCGGTCCCAAATCTCCTCAAACATCACCAAACCGCCATTCTCCAGCCTCACGTTCCACCTTTACCACGCCCGATGGAACACGTAGACTCGATGTCGCGCAAGTCACCGTTGCCCCAAGTGTTCCACGGATGGGCACTCCGAACAAATGACACAACAGTCTCGACGACGTTTTCTTGAAGGAACCCTCTCAGCCGGCACAGCCGGGCTGGGGATGCCCGAGTTGTTGAGACTGCAGGCGGCATCAGCGGCGGCAGGCAAGCCGGCCTCGTCTGACACCGCGGTGATCCAGATCTGGCTCGGCGGTGGCCACAGCCAGTTCGAGACGTACGATCCCAAGCCCGAGGCACCGGCCGAGTACCGTGGCCCCTACGGAGTGATTCCGACCAGGCACGCCGGCATCTCGTTCTGCGAGAAGCTGCCACGGACCGCGCAGGTGATCGACCAGGCCGCGTTGATCCGCTCGATCACTCACACCACCAACGGTCACTATGTCGCAGCCCACTGGCTCTCGACCGGCTATCCCGGAAACATCAGCCCGCCGACTCACCCCTCCTCGGGATCGATCGTCAGCCACTTCCGCGGTGCCAACGACGCCGGACTGCCTCCGTACGTCCTGCTCTCACACGAACAAACCCGCAACCCGGTGATCGGGGCCGTGATGGGCACCGGTTACCTGGGAGTCCAGCACGCGCCGTTCACCGTGTTGCAGAACCCTTATCGCGACCAGTTCCAGAACGAGAAGGTTGGCGAGGCAACGTCGAACCTGACGTTGGCCAACGACCTGACGATCGACCGTGTCGGGGACCGACGCAGCCTGCTGAAACGACTTGACCGATTCGCCCGCAATGCCGATGCCAGCCGACAGATGGAAGGTATCGACAAGTTCACTGTCGCCGCCCTGGACATGGTCACCAGTGGCCGGGCCCGTGCGGCATTCGATCTCTCCCGCGAACCGGAGCACGTCCGCAAACTGTATGGACCGCATCGTTGGGGCCAGATGGCGTTGCTGGCCCGTCGGCTGGTCGAATCGGGAGTAACTTTCGTCACGATCAATACCGCTCCCGATTCCCTCTGCTGGGACTGGCACCGCAACATCGTCGACGACAAGCGTCCCGCCGATGGTTCGGACGGTCCCTCCCGCGGCATGGAACACCACGGCCCACCGCTGGACCAGATGGTCAGCGCCTTGCTCACCGACATCTACCAGCGCGGCATCGACAAGAAGGTGATGCTGGTCGTCTGGGGCGAATTCGGAAGGACACCGCGGGTCAACAAGACCGGCGGTCGCGACCACTGGGGCGCCCTGATGAGCATCCTGATGGCTGGTGGCGGCTTGAAGGTCGGCCAGGTGATCGGCGCTTCCAACTCGAAGGGCGAAATGCCCTCCGAACGGCCAATCCATCCCACCGACGTGCTGGCAACGATGTATCGCCACCTGGGGATCGATCTGAGCAGCGAGACGATCAACAACGCCGGCCGGCCAATTCCCCTGCTTCCCAGCGGCCGCCCGATCGCCGAGTTGATCTGAGCCGCTAGGCAATCACGTCGCGAATGACCCGACCTGCGACGTCGGTCAACCGGAAATCACGACCGTTGTAGCTGTACGTCAACAGTTCGTGATCCAACCCCAGCAGATGCAGAATCGTGGCGTGCAGGTCGTTGATGTGCACCCGGTTCTCAGCTGCCCGGAAGCCGACGTCATCGGAGGCTCCATAGGTCGTTCCCCCCCGGATTCCCCCCCCGGCCATCCACGCCGTCAGGCAGTGCGGGTTGTGATCGCGGCCGGGCTTCTTGCCCGTCTGGGCCACGGGCAGCCGACCGAACTCGCCACACCACACCACCAGTGTCTCGTCGAGCAGGCCTCTCTGAGCCAGGTCCGCCAGCAGACCGGCCACCGGACGATCGGTCTCACCGGCAAACTGCGAGTGGTTTCCTCGGATGTCACTGTGCCCGTCCCAGCTGCGCTGATTCTCGTTCCCGCCGGAATACAGTTGCACGAATCTCACCCCTCGCTCGACCAGTCGCCGAGCCACCAGGCACTGGCGGGCGAAATGATCGCACCGCTTGTCACCGATGCCGTACAGGCCCTGCACCTGCCTGGTCTCCGTCTCGATCGCCAACGCCTCGGGGGCCGCCGACTGCATTCGGTAGGCCAGCTCAAAACTCTGAATCCTCGACGCCAGCTCACCACTGACCGATAGCGGGCCGTTTCCGAGGGTGTTGAGTTGCCTCAGCAGGTTCAATTGGTTGCGTTGTGAGAGATCGGTCATCAACCGGGGCCGCTTGAGGTTGTTGATCGGGGCCCCCTGGGGTCGCAGGTGTGTGCCCTGGAACACTCCCGGCAGGAACCCCGCGCTCCAGTTGGCCGCGTGTCCCTTGGGCAATCCCCGCCCCTTCGGATCACTCATCACCACGAACGCCGGCAGGTCCTGGCTGCTGCTGCCCAGGCCGTAGGTGACCCACGACCCCACGCACGGCAGTCCCATCCGCGGCATTCCACAGTTCATCATGAACAGAGCCGGCGAGTGGTTGTTCGACTCGGTATGAACCGAATGCACAAACGCCATCCGATCGACGTGATTCCCCAGGTGCGGAAAGATCGACGAGATCCGCTTGCCACATTCTCCTCGAGCGTGAAAAGGAAATGGTGACGCCATCAAATTGCCCACCGAGTTCCGGAAAAATCCGGTGGTATTGTCGAACTTGGGATCGAATGTCTTGATCGACATCCCGTCACGCCGGACGAGTCCGGGCTTGAAGTCCCAGGTGTCGACCTGACTGGGGCCACCGTTGACAAAAATCCAGATCACCTGACGGGCCCGAGCGGGAAAGTGAGTTTGCTGAGGAGCCAACGGGGCCAGTCCTCGTTGCCCCAAACCGGAGGCCGCCCGTGCCTCCGGGCCCAGCAGGCCTTCGGAATGAAGGAGGCCCGAGAGCCCGACCACTCCGAAACCGGCCCCGGCCCTCGCCAGAATGTGACGACGCGACAGCATCGCGGCCGCCTTGCAATCGTTGGTGGCAGGTTCCATCGGATGCTCCTCGAAGCCATCGGCTGGTCAGCCGTGGGTCTCAGTCAACGTAAATGAACTCGTTCATCCCCAAAAGCGCCTGGCACAAATCGACCCGCGCCGTCCGAATCGGGTCGGACCGCCCCGCCCTCCGGTAGATGTGTTCCTGCCGTTCCAGGAACACCATCACCGCAGCCTGTTCGTCAGCCCGCGGCGTCCGCCCCAGCGCCAGTTGCCAGGCACGGACGATCGCCCGACCAGGATCGGCCGGCAACCGTTCAGCCAGGCTCCCGGCGTATCCGCGACCTACCGGACTGTTCATGAAAGCCAGGGCCTGAGCGGCGGTAGTCGTGTTGGCTCGGCGACCGATGCTGACAAGGTGTTCGGGCCAGTCGAACAGCATCATCGTGGGCACCAGCCGGCTCCGCTTGACCTTCAGGAAAACGCTGCGACGCCGGGAGTTTTCGTCGAGCGAACCCGGGCCGTACATTCCGGAATCCAGTCGTCCCGAGACGCTCAGCAAGGCGTCTCGGATCGCCTCGGCCTCGAGCCGCCTTCGCGGTCGATGCGACCAGAACCGGTTCTCGAGATCTCGGTCCTGACGGTTGCCATCGGCACGACCGTTCTGGCAGTAGACACTGCTGGTCAACAGCAACCGATGAATCGGCTTCAGCCGCCAACCGCAATCAAGCAATCTCTGGGCCAGCCAATCGAGAAGTTTCGGGTGGGTGGGATGCTCGCCCTGGGTCCCGAAGTCGTTGGGAGAAGCAACCAGGCCACGACCGAAGTGATGGTGCCAGAGGCGATTGACAATGACCCTGGCCAACAGGTGCCCGGCTCCGCGTTCGGTATCGGTCATCCAGCGAGCCAGTGACGCGCGACGAAACGAGGTCCGCTTCCTGTCCGCTGGAGGCTTCACTTGCCAATGCGAAGTGCTGGTGCCGGGACGCACCAGCACCTGGAGATACCCCGTATCGGCGGCACCGTGTTTCTGGTGAACGTCGCCACGGGCAAGGAAGAACGTCTGCTGGTAGAAGTGAGGGAACCCGCGGCTGTCGGCATGGTGCTTGAGCTTGGGAAGGCCCTCGCTGGTGACCAGCACTTTCTGGTCGGTGGAGTGCCACGGCGCCCGAGTGGTCACCTCGCCGCGAATTGTCGTCGTGAAGGCCGACGCCAGTCGGTAGTAGTCCTGGGAGGGGATCGGGTCGTACTTGTGGTCATGACACCGTGCGCAGCCGATCGAAAGCCCCAGGAAGGCGACCCCGGTGGTGGTGACCATATCGTCAAGTTCGTCGTACCGGGATGACTCGAACTCCGCTTCGGTCAACTGGCTGGGGAACACTCCGGCCCCCAGAAATCCGGTTGCCATCAGGGCCAGTGGATCCTTCGGAGCCAGTTCGTCACCGGCAAGCTGCCAGGCGACGAAGCGATCAAACGGCATGTCGCGATTGAAGGCCGCGACGAGGAAATCCCGGTAGTGGAAGGCCGTCGGACGATCGTCGTCATGCTCGAATCCTCCACTCTCGGCAAACCGGGCCACGTCCATCCAGTGACGTGCCCATCGCTGACCGTAGTGCGGCGAAGCGAGCATCCGGTCCACCAGGTCACTCCAGGCCGACGGAGACCGATCGGTTTCGTGTTGCCCGATCACCTCCGGAGACGGCGGCACGCCGAGCAAAGAAAAATGGGCGCGACGAACCAGGATCCGTCGTGACGCCCGGCCAGAGGGCACCAGGCCGTTTTCGTCCAGCCGTGCCAGGATGAACCGATCGATCGGGTTGCGGCCCCATCGGGACTTGCCGGCCGCCGGCACCCGCCCCGGATTCAACCGGCGAAACGACCAGTGGTCTCGCTCGTCTTCGGAGATTCGTGTCCGCGGGAACGAGGTGGCCGCGGGCTCATCGGCAGCCAGTTTCCCGGCCACCGCCAACCCGGCGAGCAAAACCAGCAGACGTCCCAGGTGTCGGTTCATCACGTGTGCGTCATTCCCAAGATTTCCTGACGGTTGGCGACCAGCATGATACAGGATTTTTCCGAGCCAAGACCGTCCGGATTGAAAGGAGAGTTTTGAAACAGGCCCGACCTGTCGCGTATGTGGGCTCGCCGCCGAAGTGTTCCCGCCACGACGTACACTTCAGCCATTTCAGCCCCCGTCCGGAGGGACAGTGTTCCCGATGGTGTGAGAATGCGGTTATACTGTCGTTTCGAACAACCGGCGAGAAGAACGATGCTCAATCTGATGCCCATGCACGTCCCGGGTCACGGCGAATTCACTCGCCGTGACGCGCTGCGTCTGGGCACCGTCGGCGGTCTGGGAATGACCCTGCCCCAGATCCTCTCCGCCGCCAACACATCGCCCCAGCCGATCGACGCCACACGTCATGCGGCAACGGCCAAGCGATCGATCTACATCTTTCTGTGCGGTGGTCCTTCCCAGTTGGACATGTGGGACCCCAAGCCCGACGCACCGGCCCGTATTCGGGGCCAGTTCGGTGACATTGCGACCAGTGTTCCCGGCACTCGCTTCGGCGCCCTGCTGCCGAAGGTGGCTCCTCACGCCGACAAGCTGGCCATCATTCGCTCGATGAACGTCGACACCCAGTCACACGACACCGGCATCTACCGCACGCTGATGGCCAGCCTCCTGGCCACCAAGAAGAACAAGGCCTACCCGGTGTCGCCAGACGACCACCCGGCCATCGGCGCCATCCTGCACAAGCTGCTGGGCCCCTCGGGAAACCTGCCGCCATGGGTCGTGGTTCCGCGCCACTTCACCACCGGCACACGTTTCTACAAGGGCCAGCGGGCCGGGTTCCTGGGACCGCGATTCGAACCACTGAGCCTCGGAACCGAGAAGACCGGGTCACTGGAGCGGAACGAGTTCACGCTGAAGAACTTGGAACTGCACGGCGAGCAGATGACGATCGCACGGCTCGACGCCCGCCGCTCGCTGCTGGAACGCGTCGGCCCACAACGGGTCGGAGTCGACGGGGCGGTACTGGCCTATCAGCAACAGTACGACAAGGCGATCGAGATGCTGACGTCGAAGGCGTTTCGTGAGGCATTCGATGTCACCGACGAGTCGATGTCGTTGCGCGAACAATACGGAATGAACGAGTACGGCCAGAGCTTCCTGCTGGCCCGTCGCCTTGTCGAACGCGACGTGCGGATGGTCAACGTGTTCTGGACCTACTACGGTCCCGACGGTTGCCAGTTCAACCTCTGGGACAACCACGGGACAGACAAGAAGACGACTGTCTGTGGTGGAGTGAATCGTGGCAAAGAGATGCTCAGCCACAAGTACTGCCTTCCGTCTTTCGACGCAGCTTTCTCGACCTTGCTGACGGATCTCGAGGAGCGTGGCCTGCTCGAGGACACCCTGGTGACGGTGGTGGGAGAGTTTGGACGCACGCCCACGATCAACAAGTTCACCGGCCGCGACCACTGGGGAGCGTGCTATTCGTCCGTGCTGGCCGGGGGCGGCATTCAGGGAGGCCGGATCCACGGCGCCAGCGACAACCTGGCCGCCTACGTCCGTGACCTGCCCGTCAGCGTCTACGACTTCCAGGCCACGATCCTGCACGCCTTCGGCCTGAAACCCGAAGCCGCGGTGCCCGACGAAACCGGACGGCCCGTCCGGATCTCCGATGGCCAACCGGTACTCGAGTTGTTCTGAGCTATCGCGGTTGCCAGATCCGCGAATTCCCTCGACGCACCGGGGCCGCCGGCAACCGGACCAGCTGCGACCCGGCCACTGTCGCCAGGCCCACCAGACATTTTCGGCGATCAGTTCCTGTCACGGGCCTGCCAGACATCGATGGACTCCGGACACGGACCTGCTGGCCCGCATCGTGTACGGGTCAAGCCGCACTGTCAAACCGTGACTGCAGTTGCGATTCGTTTCACGGTGAAGTAGCTTGCCCGGAGTTGAAACATGCCCCCCCTTCTCTGATCAGGACATTTATCGATGAGACACATTGGACTGCTGGCCGTCGGGCTGGCATTTTCCGGAATGCTGGCGGTGCCTGGCCAAACGGCCGAGCCCCCGGCGAGCCTGAAATTCAAGATGAAGTCGATCGACGGCAAACCCGTCGACATGAAGAAGTACAACGGACGCGTGATGCTGGTGGTCAACCTGGCCAGCCAGTGAGGCCTGACCCCTCAATACCTGCAGTTGCAGGCCATGCACACCAAGTACAACAAGTCGGGCCTTTCGGTACTCGGCTTCCCCTGTAACCAGTTCGGCGCCCAGGAGCCTGGCACGAACGCCGAGATCAAGGAATTCTGCAAGTCGAAGTACGAAGTCAGCTTTGACATGTTCTCGAAAGTGAACGTCAACGGCAAAGACGCCGCACCGTTCTACAAGCACCTGACCAAGCAGGCCGCCAAGCCCAAGGGCCCCGGCAAGGTCGCGTGGAACTTCGAGAAATTCGTCATCGATCGTCAGGGCAAGGTGATCGGCCGCTTCGGTCCACGGACCAAGCCCAACGATCCCGCCGTGCTCAAGCTGATCGAGGGCGCTTTGGCGAAGAAAAAGTAACCGCACCGCCGGTTCTGCTCACGAGCCCCGCGGCGAAGCCTCTTCACCGCGGGGCTCTTTGCATCTTCACTGCCCATCCCTCTCTGTGCTGACAGGTTCTCCACCATGCTGATTGTCGACGGACATCTCGACCTGGCGATGAACGCCCTGAAGGAAAATCGTGACCTGCTGGTCAACGTCTGGACCACGAGGGTCCGCGAAAGCCACGACACGGCCAAGGGAAAGGGAAAGAGCACCGTCTCGCTGGAGGAGATGCGTCGTGGACGAGTGGCGTTGTGCTTCACCACCGCCCACGCCTTCGCCACCACCGGACGATTCATCCCTCATATGGACTTCGGGTCTCCCGAACAGGCCTTCGCCGTCGCGAGAGGCCAACTGGCCTACTACGAAGCTCTGGAACGCCAGGGACACGCCAGGATCATCCGTTCGACCGAATCCCTCGACGATCACATGGCCGAGTGGACCCGATGGGACACCGGTGACAACCCCGACCCGGCGACGTCACCTCCGCTGGGACTGGTCGTCAGCATGGAGTGCGCCGACGCACTGCTCGACCCCGCACAACTCGAAGACTGGTGGAACTGGGGCCTGAGACTGATCGGGCCAGCGCACTCAGCCGAAGGCCGGTACGCCGGAGGCACCGGCAGCGCCAGTGGCCTGACCGATCTCGGCCCCCCCCTGCTGGCCGAGATGCAGCGGCTGGGCATTCCGCTCGACCTGACCCACTGCTCGGACGCGGCATTCTGGGAATGCCTGCAACATTACGAGGGACCGGTCCTGGCCAGCCACTCCAACAGCCGCGTCCTGGTTCCACATCAGCGCGAACTCGACGACGGCCAGATCCAGGCCATCCTCGACCGCGATGGCGTGATCGGCGTCACGCTCGGCAACTGGCAACTGCAGTACGAATGGAAATGTCTTGGAGACAACCGGCACCTGCGGGTGATGCTCGAAAGGGCTGTCGACCACATCGACCACATCTGCCAGATGGCCGGAGACCACCTGCACGTCGCCATTGGCAGTGACCTGGACGGTGGCGTCGGCACCGACGAATTTCCCGCCGATCTCGACACGATCGCCGATCTGCAGAGATTCATCGAATTGCTCGACGGCCGCGGATATTCGACCGAAGCCACCGAGGCGATCCTCAACGGGAACTGGCTGAGGTTCCTGCGAGACGCCTGGGCCGATTGATCGGCTCACCATCAGGACCCGGGCCTATTTCGCCAGGGGCATTTCGTACAGCCCGACCATCCCCTGGTCTCCGTAGGTCCGTGGCCCTCCCATCTGGGCGACGAGAATGTGACGGCCATCCGGGTGCAGGTCCATGCCATAAGCCGGACCAGACACCTTGAGGCTGGCCAGTTTCTCGTCTTTTTCCGGTGTCCAGAACCAGATCTCTCCGGTCTGCGCACCAACTCCGGACGTCACGTAAAACCCCTGCGGATGAAAGACCAGATGGTGGAAGATCGAATTGGTGAACGTCGAAACCTGCTTGCGGACCTGCTGTCCGGTTTCCCAGTCGAACTGCAGCACCAGGCCCGGGCGAGCGTAACTGTCACGTCCGCAACAGAAGAGCATGGCTCCATCGGGTGTGAAGGCCAGGTCACGGACACCCCCGTAATTGATGTCCGTCCCGCCCTTGTAGTTCGACAGGTCCTTCGCGTCGAATTCTCGAACCGACTTCCCGGCGGCGTAGTCCCATTGCCGGATCTTCTGGTCGCCCCGATCACCGGACAGCAAATGGGTTCCGTCGGGATGGAACGCCGTACTGAAAACCGGACAGGTGTGACCGGTCAGTTCGCGGATCGCGGTTCCGTCGGCGGTCGACCAGAGTCGGAGCACACCATCGCCACCACCGGTGGCGACGCATTTTCCGTCACGAGACACGGCGGCGGTTCGCAGAGTCCCGTGCCCGGTCTCGATGCTCCAGCGGACCGACGGCCATTCTCCGAGCGTCTCCCAGCAGATCAGTCGTCCGACCAGGTCACCGGTGATCACCAGCGATTCCTGGGTAGATCCTGTGACGGGCCGGGAAGGACCAGCCACTGGCTGCGTGACGTCTCGCGGCTGCGGTGGCGGAGGCGGTGCCAGTTCGGCTGCCGGAGAACGCACCGGCAAACCGGGTGAACTCCATCGCGTCGCCGTGACCACCCAACTCTCGTGATCTTCCAGTGACCGGGTCACACCGCTGTCAAGATCCGTGACGTAGACCCGACGGCTGCGTCCTCCGGCAAAACACCAGCGGCCGGTCGGATCAACCACGCACGACATCAGCGGAGTTTCGTGGGGAAACTCGCGGAGCCGCCGGGTGGCGGCCGGGTCCAGCTTCGGTTCGGCAACCACCATCAGGCCAACACCTCCTGGATCACCGACGAGGCGGGATCGCCAATGGGATTGTCTCGTCCACCGACCTGGTGATTTCCTTTGGCATCGAGTCCCATTGCGGCCAGGATCGTGTGGAACAGGTCCCCCGCATCCACAGCCCCGTCGGTCACCTCGGTCCCCAGTTCGTTGGTCTTGCCGAGCACCACTCCCGGCTTGATCCCGCATCCGGCAAACGCCATCGACCAGGCGTCTCCCCAGTGGTCACGGCCACCGTAGTAGTTGATCCGAGGCGTACGCCCCATCTCGCCCATGATCACCACCAAGGTTTCGTCGAGAAGCCCACGATCGCGGAAATCATCCATCAGGGTCACGAACGTCCTGTCAAACTCCAGGCACCGCTGACGCTGCCAGTGAAAATTCTCGAAGTGTGCGTCCCAGTCGTGGTGCGCCACCTTCACGCAATGGACCCCCGCTTCCAGCAATCTCCGGGCCAGAAGGCAGTTGCGGCCGAAATGGTGATCTCCGTATCTCGCACGATCCGCGGCCGATTCCTGTTCGAGATCAAATACCTCGCGTCGCCGCATCAATGCATCGGCCTTCTGGTAACTCTCGGTGTAGGACTGAATCGACCGGGGCGACCGTCGCTCGAGAAACCGCTTGTTGGTCAGGCGGCGAATCCGGTCACGGGTCGTCACGGCGGCCACGTCAACCGACTCCGGTCGCCGGATGTTTGCCGGCGGCTTGCCGTCGATGATCATCACGCCCTCGTAACGAGGCCCCAGGAACCCGGCATCACCGACATCGGTGTAGGCCTGCGGGTTCTGGCGACGCATCGTCACGTAACCGGGCAGTTCGTCTCCGGGGCGTTCCAGCAGTTGGGCCATCACCGATCCGAGGACCGGGTATCCCGGAACCTTGCGGCCTGACTGCAACAGATAGTGACCGCGAAAATGGCTGGTCTCACCCGTGTTGACACTGCGGATCACCGCCAGCCGATCGAGGATCCTGGCGGTGTGAGGCAGCAATTCTCCGACCTGGATTCCCGGTATCGCCGTGGCGATCGGCCGGAACGGGCCGCCGTACTTTGAGTCCGGCTTGGGATCAAAGGTCTCCAGTTGGCTGGCTCCACCCGAAAGAAACAGCAGCAGCAGTTTCCGCGGAGGCTTCACGGCATCAGCCGCCGAAACGGATCGCCCGGCGACCGCTGCCCCCACGGCTCCGCCAAGCGTACTCCGCAACAGGCCACGGCGCGAGATGGGCGCGGCCAACTGGTGGCCGGCTGGTTCGTTTCGCATTGATTGCTCCTGCTGCCGCAAGTCGAACTCCCCACGCTCAATGATTCAGACGAAACTCCGCAGAGACCAGCAACCCCCAGGTGATTCTACGAATCACCTCGCGTCGCTGATCACGATTCTCGGTTCCCTCCAGTAGCCTGGCCACCTCCTGCCGTTCCTCGACAGCGGGACGGCGAGAGAGAACAGAGAGATACAACCGTGTTGCCAGTTCGTCGGGTTGGTCGGCCAGCTTTGTGAGCCGGTCCAACAGTGGAAAGTCCTTGGTGAACTTGACCATCTGTTCACTGTTGAGCAGAAACAGTGCCTGGTCCACCGACGGCTGAAATCCGTTGTCCGGCTGGCCGGGCAACCGAGAGAAAACCGTCAACAGCCTGGACAGTTCTCGAGCAAGTTCCCTGTACGCCTGCCTGTGGGCCTGCCAGTTCCGATCATCCGGTCGGCGTTCGGAATTGCCGGCCTTTTGCGTGTCGGTCTCTTCGGCCTTTTCCGGCGTGTTCCCGGTCTTCTGCTTGTCGGCAGCCTCACGCAGTTTCCTGTCGAACCGTTCGATTCGCGAAGGCAGCCGACCGGTGACCTGAAGCACGCTCCATCCCATCTGCTCTGCCGTCAGCGGCCGCAGTGCCGCCACGGCGAACTCCGACGGGTCGGGAGGCCGCTTCGGGTCGACCTCGTCCGGCAATCGGCTGGAACGCTGGTAGGCCCGTGTGAGGGCGATCTCTCGCAACAGGCCGCGAATGTCGAAACCGGTCTGCTCGAACCTCTCCGTCAGACTCTTGAGCAACTCGGGATGTGACGGGGGGTTGTCGGGATGGTGCATGTCCAGGGGATGGACAAGCCCACGACCGAGCATCAGGGCCCAGAGTCGATTGGCGATGTTCCTGGAAAAACCGGTTGTCTGTTTCCGTGGCAGTCGCTGTGCCAACTGCAGACGACGGCTGTACGTCGGAATCCCCATCTGGCCCTTTTCCGGTTTGACCGAGTACTCCTTCCCCTTGGCGACGGGCGGGTCCGCGATCATTTCGCCACCGGGTAACCGGGGATTCGTCTCGCCCATCGCTCCACTGAAGGCCGACGTGAACGACACATCACCGTTCGCCTTTTCGGTGACGAAGTTCAACTTCTTCTTGTCATCACGGAAGTGCTTCAGCCGACTGACAAACGCGTACAAGCCGTAGTAATCCGCCTGGCGGTAGGTCTTGATTCGCGGGTCATCATGGCACTGAGCACATTGCAGATCCCTGCCCAGGAACAGCCGGCCGATGTCCCGAGCGAGCAGGTGAGGCTCGACGTCTCGCACGAGGTAGAATCTCGCGGCGGCGGCCTCCGTGTCACTCGTCCCATCGCTTTGCAGCATGGCCGCTGCCAGACGATCCCACGACATGTTTCCGCGAAACGCCGTGGCCAGCCAGTCCTGCCACTCGGCGGGCTTGAAGTCATAGGACTTGATCGTGGCCACTCGTCGTTCGACCAGCATCGCGTCAAACACCCGGGACATCTGCAGCGAAAACGTCGGGGCAGCCAGCAACCGATCAACCAGCCGCCGACGTTTCCCTTCGGCAGAATCACCGAAAAACGCGTCGGCCTGCACGGCGGTGGGCACCACGCCCGCCAGGTCCAGATACACCCGTCTCAGGAACTCCGCATCATCGGCCACACCGGCCGGACGCACGCCGTCGCGGAGGTGAGCCGCGTCGATGATCCGATCGATCTGTTCAGGAAACGGCGTCCCGGCCTGTCCGGCATGCGGCACCGCACCGACCAGCAACAGGGCGGCAACCAGCACACGGCACTGTTGTGTTGTCGATGGCGCCAAGCTCGAAATCTCCAAGACCAGCCTCGGCCTCCATCGTACGTCCGAAGCGTGGTCGGGTCGACGGGAGTGCCAGACATGGAACCGGTCTTCAGCGATTGGTCGCCGAAGAAATCGACCGATACAATCGACTGACTGACGCCGAAATCCGGAATGAGCCCCCGATGTCCACTCGCCTCGTTCTCTTCTCAGCCTGCCTGCTTGGAATCAGCCCCGGGCTGCCGGCCCAGGAGGAACAAGCGGCTGCCACATCCAACCCGCTCCGCGTCACCGACGCCGACCTTCGTCAGGCGAGGTCGCCGCAGGCCACCCGCGACATCCTGCCAATCCTGCGGCGGTATTGCACCGGCTGCCACGGCCCGGAGACCAGTGAGGGTGGCCTGCAATTGGAGACCGCACTGAACCGCAAGCCGCTGGTCCGAGACCGGGACACCTGGAACAACATCGCGTTTCTGGTCGGACACCGCTTCATGCCCCCGGAAGACGAGGAACAACCCGACGACGCCACGCGCCGTCGCCTGGTTGCCTGGATCCGTGTCCAGGTTGACGAGTTCGACTACTCGACGATCAACAACCCCGGCGACGTGCCGATTCGCAGGCTGACCCACCACGAGTACGACAATACGGTGCGGGACCTGTTCGGTGTCGACGTCCGCCCGGCCTCGCAATTCCCCTCGGAACTCAGCGGCACCAGTGGGTTCGACAACAGTGCCAACACGCTGTTCTTGCAGCCGATCCTGATGGAGCGTTACCTGGGCGCGGCCGAAAAGGTCCTCAACGCAGCCCTGCCTCTTGAACCGCAGACCGAAGCTCAGAAAAAAGCCGTGGCGAGAATTCTGTTCGTCCGCCCCGGAGGAGACATCAGCGACCGCGAGGCAGCCTCCCGCATCCTCGGCAGGTTCCTGCCCCGGGCCTTCCGTCGTCCGGTGCCGGCATCGACCCGCGAGCGTTACGTCTCGGCCGTCCTGGCACGACGACGGTCCGGATCCGGCTTCAACCTGGCGATCCGCGAGATCCTGCAGGCTGCCCTGGTCTCACCATCATTCCTGATGAAGGCCGAGACACCACTGACCGGCGACGGACCGACCGCCATCAGCGATCACGACCTCGCCTCGCGACTCTCTTACTTCCTCTGGGCCACGATGCCTGACGAACGTCTCACGCAGCTCGCCGGCCAGGGCACGCTCGACCAACCCGACATGCTCGACGCCGAAATCACCCGCATGCTGGCTGACCCCCGCGCCGAAACACTTGGAACCCGGTTCGCCGGGCAGTGGCTCGGATCGGTGCACCTGGGCACCCGCATCCGCGCCGACCCGATCGACAATCCCTGGTGTACCGAGACCCTGATGACGGCGATGCGAGCCGAGACGGCGATGTTCTTCGTGTCGCTGGTCCGGGACAACCAGCCCATCTCCCGACTGATCGACGCTCGCTACACCTTCCTCAACCAGGAACTGGCGAAGTTCTACCGCATCGGGAATGTGCGGGGACCGAAAATGCGTCGGGTCGAATTGAAGACCGATCAACGGGGTGGCCTGATCGGACAGGCCAGCCTGTTGACGGTGACATCGTTCCCCGGCCGGACCAGCCCGATCAATCGCGGCCGCTGGATCCTGGCGGACCTGCTCGGAACCCCGCCTCCGCCCCCACCGCCGGGGGCCAGCGAACTGTCCGAAGAGTTGGCCGAGAGATCCCGACTTTCGAGACGACAGAAACTGGAACTTCACCGAAAAGATCGCCGTTGTGCCGCGTGTCACGACGCGATCGACCCGCTGGGCCTGAGCCTCGAGAATTACGACTGGTTCGGTCGCTGGCGAACCCGACGACGCCGACACACCGTCGACGCATCGGCCTCGCTACCGGAAGGCCACAAGTTCAGCGGCCCGGCCGGACTCCGCAGGATCCTGCTGGCCAGGCGCCAGGAGCAGTTGGTCAACCAGGTCATCCGCAAGATGCTCGCCTACTCCCTGGGACGACAACTGGAGTACTATGACGAAACCGCTGTGCGGGCGATCCGAAAGACCATGGCGGCCAATGAGTTCCGTTTCGGGACATTGATCCGGGCCATCACCCGCAGTTACCCTTTCCGCAACCGGCAACGGCAACCAGGCCGGCCCTCTTCATGACACACCGTTTCGCCATCTCGCGCCGCAGCATGCTCCAGGGCACCGGTGCCGCCATCGCGCTGCCGTTGCTGGACGTGATGAGCCCCCACACCGAATCGGCAGAGACGGCCGACACCGAATCCGCCGCGCCGCGACGCCTGGCCTACCTGTATTTCCCCAACGGGGTCGCCAATGGGGCCTGGGATCCCCGGCAGGTCGCTCCCGGCGGAACAATCGGTTCGCTCAACCGCTGGATGGAACCACTGAAGCCTTTCCAGCAACAACTGGTCGTGATCCGCAACATGTGGACACCCGAAGGCAACGGCCACGGGGCCGGAACAGCGACCTGGTTGACCGCCGGAGATTACAACGGCCGTCGGATCGATGCCGGAGGAGTCTCGGCCGACCAGCTGGCCGCGAGAACCATTGGACAGAAGACGCTGCTGCCGTCGCTGGAATTGTCGCTGAGAGGAGAGGGTTTTTTCAGTAACAGCCTGGTTCGCAACACGCTCTCGTGGACCTCTCCGAAAACGCCGGCCCCTCGCGACATTGAACCCCGGGTGATCTTTGACCGCATGTTCCGTCGCGGCCCGGCCTCAACCTCGGAGCGATCAGTGCTCGACCTGGTCCGCGAGGACGCCCGGTCGCTGAAACGCCGGGGCAGCTTTGCCGACAGGCGGAAACTGGACGAGTATCTCGAGTCGATCCGCAGCATCGAGCGGAAGCTGGCGTTTGCCGACCGCCAGGCCGATCGTTCACAGGCCCTCAAGCGGCAACTTGTCCGGCCCGGACCGGGAATCCCCGATTCGCACCGGGAGTACATCCGGGTGATGTTCGAGATGATCGTACTGGCCTTCTGGGCTGATGCCACCCGCGTTTCGACGTTCATGCTCGATCACGGCCAAAGCAACCGCTACTTCAACTTCCTGGACGGGGTCAAAGGCACCTGGCATGCCCTGTCACACTGGAAGGACTACGACGGCAAAACCGAGGACGACGACGGAACGACGTCCTGGAAGTCGGCCGAGGAAAAGAAGCGGATGTACAACCTGGTCACCCGCTGGCATCACGAACAACTGGCCTGGTTCCTCGGGCGGCTGAAATCGATCACCGAGGGCGAGCGGACCCTGCTGGACAATTCGATGATCGTCTACGGTTCGAGTATCGCCGACGGGCACGCGCATGCCGAAGAGAACCTTCCCCTGCTGATCGCCGGAGGGGGAGGGGGAACGATCCGTGGCGGGCGAGTGTTGAAACCCCGTCGAGAGATGTCGATGTCACGGCTGCACCTGGCGTTGCTCCAGCGAGCCGGCGTCCCGATCGAGCGGTTCGGAGACGCCGAACGTCCGACCGAACTCGGCTAAGCCGACTCCGCCCCACCACCGCCTCACTGGGCCAACAGGTACGCCAGCAGGTCCCGGAGTTCCCTGGGCGTCTTGACCAGCCCGGCGGGCATCGCCGAGACGTTCTGGGTCTTCCGCTCCTCAATCTCTCCCTTGGAGATCTCGACCCGCTTCGCTTCCGGGGTCAGCACGGTGACCGCCTGGCCGGTCTCCCCCACAACCAGTCCGGTCACGACCTTTCCTTTGCTGGTGACAATGACCGTCGAGCGAAAGACCGGAGAGATCCGGCGATTGGGCAGCAGGACGCTCTCGACCAGGTACTGCACGGTGAACCTCTTGCCGGCCCCGGTCAGGCTGGGAGCTCCAGGAACGGCCGCCAGCCCCTTCGCCGCGTGACACTTGGCGCATCCGATCCCCGAAGCGGCAAACAGTTTCTTTCCCCTCGCCTTGTCGCCACGAGTCGCCTCCGTGGTCCAGTCGACATCCAGAAAAGCCGCTCCGACCTTTTGCTTTCCTCCCTTGGCCGCCTCTTTCAATCTCGCCGCCAACCCACCGGCATCCAGCGGCTCGGGCAGAGTCGCCTGCACCGAACCACCCAGTGAACGGTAGTGCAGGTACAGACAGTGCTCCCCCACGACATTGCGGACCCGGAACAGCACCTCGTTGCTGCCGGGTTCCAGTTCGGCAAAGACCACGTCCTGCAGCGGAAGACCGCCGCGGGCAATGTCGTTTTCGTGCACCTTCCGACCATTGACCCAGACCTTCAAACCGTCGTCAGAGCCGGGTGTGAGCAACACCTGCTGGCGGCGGGGACTGATCAAACGCAGGTAGGCGTAGCACGACGCACCATCGGTATCGCCGTATTTCCTGTGGAAGTCGAACATCCGGATCGGCTTCAGTTTCTCCCACCTGATCGTCTTCTTTCCGACAGCAAAACGTCCGGCCACGTCGACCGCCCTGGTTTCCGGTGGGTGCACCGTTTGGAATCCGGCACCGCGATCGTCGAAGGGGCCACTGACCCACAACTCGGCCACACCGCGGATCGGTGCCCGCTTCAGCCGTTGTCGTTCGCTCTGGCGACGCACCGCGTCCACGCGTGATTCGGAACGGGGATCCCGCGTCAGCGACAGGTAGTGAGCCGCCTGCAGTCGTACCGCTTCGGAGTTGTCGCTCAACCGAGCCAGCAGCAGAGCAAAAAGCGTTTCCTGTTCCGGCGTGTGCTTGCCCGCTCTCCAATGATCTGCCGTGGAAAACACGCCAACCGGTCCCAGCTTGCGCACGTCCACCGTCTGGCCGACATAAGTCACCCTGTAGACCTTGGGGTTGGGCCATTTTCCCAACGGCAGCCCTGGCCGGAGAGACCCCACGGCGGGGGGAATCGTCAGGCGGGTGCCGATGGCAAGCACAGCGGCCAGGCGGATACGATCGTCTCGAGAGGTGGCCCAGCCGGCCAGTTGTTTCAGAGAACCGTGCCGAGCCATCACCTGGAAGGCGGACTGGCGAACGTAGGAATCGGTCGACCTGGCCGGACCGGCAGCTATCGTCGTCAGGCTCGGAGCCGGACTGGTGGCCTGGGCGATCACGGCGAATTGCTGGACGCGAGGATCGCTGTCAGACAACAGCCCTTCCCAGAGCGTCTTCAGTTCCCCGTCGGCACCAAAGCACTCGGCCAACGCCCGTGTTGCGACACCCCGGGCCGGTGAGTCACTGTCTCGAACCAGGTCCACCAGTTGGGGCACCACCTTCCGACGCTCGACCCAGCCAAGTCGAGCCGAATGGGCGGCCAGCCAGACCAGGTGAGGATACCCGGACCGTTCGGGGTTCGAGGCTTTCAGTCGATCGACCACGCCAGCCACCGCGTCACGACCTCGCCTGACCAGTTCGACGTAGGCCCGCCGCGCCGGCCACGATCCGCCCCGGCCCAGTTCGGCAAACAGTTGTTGAGGGGAAGCCTCGAGCATGTCAAAGCCTCGGAAACGACGTCGGCCGGCAGGGTCCTTTCGCCGAATCATCAACAGGTCACTGCGGTAGACAGGCGAACCCTCGTTGTGAGCCATGTAAGCCAACGTCACGAAGACATTGCCGCCACGCCCGACCGCAACACCGACCGGACGGGCGGTGTCGAGGCCTTCGAGCAACACGTGTTCGGTGGCCTGGAACGTCGCTCCATGACGGCGAACCACATACCGTGTCACCGCTCGACGCCCCCAGCGAGCCAGCAACAGGTTGCCTCGATATCGTTCCGGCAATCCGGGTTCATCGTAGTACGTCTGGCCCACCGGAACCCCTCGGCCCATGTCCTTGACCATCGTCCGGAGCAGGTCGGCGCGGTCGGGGGTCTTTGTCGGCATCCACCCCCGCGGCCATCCGAAGTCGGCTCCGGGCGTGACGTGCAACAGGCGGCCGGGGACGTAATCCAGGGGCAGGCCTTCGTGGTCGTTGTCGTGTGTGAACAGGTTCCAGCGGCTGTCAAACACCAGCCCGCAACTGTTCCGCGTTCCGCGGGCCACCACCTGCAGATCACTGCCGTCGGGACGGCACCTCAACACGCCGCCGACTCCCGTGTAGGGGACCTTCGTCCCCTTGGGCTGGCAGAAGAACGTCCAGTGCCCCCAGTGATCGGGGCGACGGAAGTCACCGTAGAAGACCAGCATGTCACCCAGCGACAGGTAGAGGTAACCGTCGGGCCCCCAGGCCAGTCCGTGGAAACACTGGTGAGGATGATAGTCGGGGTGTCCCCAGACCAGCCGCCTGGCCTGGACTCCGTTCCGTTTCGTGACGGCCCCGGGCAGCAGGTACAACGCCCGGTTGGTCATCGCGTAAAGATCATTGCCGCGGATCTCGAGATCGTAGACCCACGAGTCGGCCGGGAACCGAAAAATCTCCTGCCGCTTGCCCAGCCCACCGGATGTCGATGTGTCATCCGGCTCGTAGACGAAAATCGCTTCTCGTCCCCCGACGAACAACCTCCCAGCCGCATCGGCCCGCATCGACAGAAACGATTCACGCGGCGAACTGTCGATCGGAACGACCTCCAGCGCGGGGTCGGTCAGGCGGTACTCGACACCGGCGGCCGTGACGGTCGACCCAACGAGAGTGAGCACCAGCAGAACTGCCAACCGGCGGCAGCTAAGTGGTTGGCGGCGCAGCAACATCATGGTCACATCTCGATCGGGGTCATCGGTGCCGGGCCCGAACAATCGGTCACCGGACTGAACAATTGCTCGGCTCACTGGAACCGGAGCGAAAACAACTCGGCGTCTCGGATGACGAAACGCAGTTGGATCGGCATACCCGACAGCCTCGCCAGATCCCGCTGCCCCTTCCAGGCCACCCGAGAGGCCAGGTGATCGCCTGCCAACGGCACACAGTCGGACGCTTCGAAGCCATCGATCGGGTTCCCCTCATCATCGAGCAACTCGACACGGATCGAACCGCTGCGGGATCGTGCCCGGTGATTGATCACCAGTTGGCGTCCCTTGAACGTCAGAGCTCTGGTTGTCAATCCGCCCCGTCCAGCCCGGACCGACACCAGGCCATCCTTGCGGTAGACGAATCGACGCACCCGGCTGTCGGGCCCCTCGTAGTAGGCCTCGGTGGCGAAAACCGAGAATTCGCCGGGCCGACCGGGCAATTCCAGCACACCCCAGGTCATGTAATTGCTGCGGTTGCCCCCCCGATCCTTGGGAGCGGTTTCCGGAACGACGGCCTTGGTCCAGCGACGGAAGTTCACTCCGTCGCGGCTGGTCATCATCACCGGCTCGACCCGGCTGCCCTCTTTGGGCAAGTAACGGGTCGGGAACCCCAGCAGGATGTGTTCGGCCCCGGGATAATTGCGGACAGTGTTGGTGTAAAGGTGCTCATTGGGTGTCCCCTTCGGGTACTTCAACAGCACCGGTTCGGTCCAGGAACGGTAGTCACGCGATGTCTCGGTCATGATCGCCCGCACACCTCCGATGAAGATGCGGTGGTAAGCCCGGTACAGTCCGACATGGGGATCGAAGAAGGCCAGGTTCTGCGAATCGAATGCCCCCCTGGTGATCACCGGACCATCAGCCATCAGCTTCCAGTGAATCGCATCGGGCGACTGAAAGATGTACAGCCCCCGCTTGTCCTGGGATCGCCCGGCAGAAATCGCCTTGTACCGTGCCTTGGGTGGACATTTCGGGTTCGTATCCTTGAAGGCAGCGAAACAGTGCGTTCCGATGCCGTCCCAGACGATGTTGTTCTTCCTGGAGCCCTTGAAATCGAACAGGCCCAGTTCCGGCTTGGTCCAATGGATCCCGTCCCGGCTTTCTGCGTAACAGGTCACCTCGCGGTGTGTCCGCTTCATCTTCGGGTCGGCATGAGACCCCCGGTAGTACATCCGGAAAATGTCCCCGTCCCGGAAGACGGTGTAGTAGGCCGACGTGTTCCCTTCCCACGGCTTGCCGGTGACCAACACGACTTCTTTCGCCGCCGGCCGGTGCATCACCTGGGCAGCGTCGCCGGAAAACGAATCGACCAGGAACCGATCGACAAGCGGTTCAAGCCTTGAACCGATAGCCAGTGGCTTGGCGGCTATTCCCTGCTGTGAACACGCAACAACAGCCAGGATCAGCAAAAGCGGGCAACGCATCGGGACGGCCTCGAGGAACTGAAAGACGACGGGCATTGTGACACGCCGGCCGATGGTGAGCCAACCGAAGGGAGATCTGCAGGACGAGTTCGTCACGGGATGAGTTGACAACCGTCGGTCATGAGATTCCCTTCGTGGGATGCCCTGGTTTCGACTGTTCCTGATTGCCGCCTACCTGCTGCTGCTGGTGCACCACGGCCGCGAGGGTTCCAGGAACACTCGCTCGCTGTCCGATTACCTGGTCGCCGGCCGCAGCCTCGGCGGCGTGGTGATCGCCTTCTCGTTCTACGCCACCTTTGTCAGCACCAACAGCTTCATCGGACAGGCGGGAGAAAGCTGGGAAGCGGGGCTGGCCTGGTGGCTGAAGGTCGGCATCTACGGGCCCTTGTGCTGGCTGAGTTGGCTGGTGGTCGCACCACGGTTCTACCGGCGGTCACGGGAATACCGGTCGCTGACCGTCGCCGATTTCCTCGGGGCTCGCTACCGATCGGTGGCCGTGCGACGGATCACCGCCGTGGTCATCCTGCTCGCTTCGGGACTGTACCTGGTCGCCATCTACAAGGGGTCGTCGGTGGCACTCTCGCAGTTCCTGGGCCTGAGCTACACGGTCTCGGCAGTGGCTGTCTTCGCCGTGGTCACCGCCTACACCCTGCTGGGGGGGTTCCGGTCGGTCGTGCTCACCGACAGTTTCCAGGGGCTGTTGATGACCATCGGTGCCGTGCTGATTCTCTTCGCCGTGCTCTCCAGGGGCGGGGGACTGGGACCGATGATCGATCAACTCGAAACGATCGACCCTCGGCTCGTCTCCTGGGACGGTCCCACCCCGTTGCTGGTCATCCTGGGCATCGGCCTGGCCGGGGGCCTGAAGCTGCTGGTCGACCCTCGCCAGGTCTCGAGAATCTACGGCCTGAAGGACGAACGCGCGCTGAAAACCGCCCGGATCGTGGCACCGATCCTGATCACCGTGACCTACGCCTGCCTGCTACCGGTCGGTGCCCTCTCCCGTACGATCGTCCCTCCCGAAATGGCAGCCACGATCACTGCCGACACCGACCAGTTGACCCCCTACCTGCTGGGCCAGGCCGAGATCCTGGGCCCGACGGCCAGCAGTTTCTTCCTGCTGGTGCTGCTGGCCGCGGCCATGTCGTCGCTCGACTCGGTGCTGCTGGTCACCGCCAGCGCGATCACCCGCGACCTGCAACTGCTCTCCGATGACGATCCACGGGCAATCGGCCGCACCCGGGCGTGGGTGGTGGCCGTGTCGCTGGCCGCGATGCTGGTGGCGCTCAACCCGTTCGCCGACATCGTCGAAATCACGGCGTTCTCCGGATCGCTTTACGCCGCCTGCTTCCTCTCGACCATGGTCGTGGGACTCTACTGGAACCGGCCAGGCGCTCCGGCAGCCATCGCCGCGATGGTCGCCGGCGGATCCACCGTCATCGCCTGGTGGTTGGCCAAACGGGCCGGCTGGACGGATCTCCACGAGGTCTATGTCGGACTGGCCGTCTCGACGGTGGTCTACGTGGTCGCCACACTGGTCGGCCCAACCCGGAATGCCCCCCCTCTCGAAACGACAGGCTGATGCCATGACACGACAACTGACCATCGGGGCCGCCCAGTCGGGACCGATCCCCCGTGACCAGTCGCGGGCCGATGCACTCGAGCGACTGATCGTGATGCTGCGAGAGGGACACAAGCGGGGCTGTGAACTGGTTGTCTTCACCGAGTGCGCCCTGACAGCCTTCTTCCCTCACTGGCTGATCGAGGATCCGGCTGAACTGGACACCTATTTCGAGTCCCAGGTGCCCGGCCCCGACACCCAGGCCCTGTTCGACGAGGCCCGACGGCTGGGGGTCGGGTTCCACCTGGGATTTGCCGAACTCGCCGAGGTCGACGGGGAAGTTCGACATTTCAACAGCTCGGTCCTGGTCGGTCCCGACGGAGCCGAAATCGGCCGTTTCCGCAAGATTCACTTGCCCGGGTACAGCGAACCGCGTCCGGACCATCCCTTCCAGAATCTCGAGAAGCGGTACTTCGACATCGGCGACCTGGGCTTCCAGACATGGCGGGCGTTCGGTGGCACCGTCGGATTGTGCATCTGCAACGATCGCCGTTGGCCCGAGACCTACCGCGTGCTGGGTTTGCGGGGGGCCGAACTGATCCTGCTGGGTTACAACACGCCCTCAAACAATCCCGACTACCCCGAGATGAACTCGCTGGTGTCGTTCCACAACCGGCTGTCGATGCAGTCCGGGGCCTACCAGAACGGTGCCTGGGTGGTGGGGGTGGCCAAGGCGGGCGAGGAAGAGGGCGTGATGCAACTGGGGCAGACGATGATCATCGCCCCCTCCGGCGAGGTCGTCGCCCAGGCCACCACGCTCGAGGACGAACTGGTCGTCCACACCTGCGACCTCGATGCAACTCGGCCGTACAAGGAAGGCATCTTCCACTTCGGGAAGAACCGGCGGATCGAGCACTACGGCCCGATCACGAGCCAGACCGAATCCGAGCCACCTGGTTGAGCTCGAAACGGTCGAGCAAACCGTCCAGTTCTTCGGCCACCTGGGGACTCAGCGGAATCCCCTGCTCCAGCCGGTTCTCGCGACAGGCGAGTTCCTTGTCACCAGCCACCATCACGGGCTGCGACGCATCGATCGGCTCGGTCGCCCGCACCATGTCCACCAGGCTGTCGACTCGCGAGCGGAAATCCTCCAGCGGCTGAAACCGTTGGACATCAATGGCCACGTAAAAGCCGCTGCTGATCAACGGGTCCTGGCCATAGTTGACCAGCGTCGGAACATTCCGACCGAACAGACCACCCGAGAGGACTCCCGAAAGAATCTCGATCATCGTCGCCAAACCGAAACCCTTGTAACCTCCGGTCCACTGGTAAAACCCGTTGTCGATCACCTCGGCCGGATCGGTACACGGTTGCCCGTCTCGGTCCAGCCCCCAGTCGGCGGGAATCGGCTGGCCCAGCTTCCGGGCCAATCGGATCTTGCCGGCAGCCACCGTGGTGGTGGCCATGTCGAGAGCGACCGGGTGCGGTCCGCCGGACGGAGCGGCGATGCTGATCGGGTTGGTCGCGGCCACCGGTTCGAGCCCGCCGAACGGCGGTGTCATGCAGGGCCCGTTGTTCATCGCGATCCCGATCAGCCCTTGCCGGGCCGCCCGCATCGTATAGAAGCCCAACAGCCCGGTGTGCGAAACGTTCCGCAACGAGACGCAGGCGATGCCAGATTCGGCCGAAAGCGCAATCGCCCGATCCATCGCCTGCCGGGCGGCGATAATTCCGATGCCACTGTCACCATCCAGCAGCGCCGTCGCCCCGGACTCCTTTTCGACAGAAACCTCCGGCTGCGGATTCACATGACCGGCGTCGATCATCTCCAGGTACCCGAAAAGCCGGGTCACGCCATGAGAATCGACCCCCCGCAAATCCGCCTCGACCAGCACCTCGGCCACCAGGGCCGCGTCCGCATCACGAAATCCCGCCGCCAGCAACACGGCCTCAACCAGTTCGCTTAGCCGAACGCTGTCGACCAGCACATCCATTGCGGTCATTCGATCGGATCCATCTGACCGTCCTCAAGGCCGCTCGGCGCGTCGGTCAATTCATTGTGACCTGTGTCACTGTCTTCGCCATCTGCCCGCGGTCCCGCAGCAGCATCAACTTCCGACGTCCTCACCCGCAACAACAAAAGCAGCGCGGGCAGAGTGATCAGGCCAGCCAGGCCGATCGTCAGTTGGTACGACATCAGTTCCGCTTCGGACCCAACCAATCCACTCGACTCGGCATACCCGGTGGTGATCCTCCTCACCGGTCCAGCCAGCCAGTTGCCGACAACATGTGAAACGTTGCTGAGAGTCATGTAGACGGTGAAGACCGTGGCAGCCGCTGTCGACCAGCTGATCCGCATGGCCATCGACAGGAATCCAACCGAGCCGATCGCCGCCAGCGTCTCGAAGGCCAGCAGGTATGTGAGGGCAAACCAGTACCGGTCCCACAACTGAGGACTCAGTGAGAAGCCGATGGCCGCGACCGCGAAGCCTCCATAGCCGACAGTCAGAATCAACCGGCGTCCGAAGCGGTCCGCAAGCATGCCGCCGAAGAATGTGCCAAGAATCAGGAGTGGAAGCGTGTAGAGCCCGCTGGCCGTGGTGAAATCGAGATCGCTCCATCCCAGCTGCTTGATGTAAAGGGTATTGACGACCACCTCGTTGATCCCAGTCCCCAACAGCTTGGCCAGGGTGAAGACGACATAGACAGCCAAAGTCGGCAGGGTGAGGGCCTTGAACGTCTCTTGGATGGTCGCTATTGGACTGCGAACGCTGCTCGTGTTGTCTCCCTGCGCAGAACCCGCCGACCAGGGCAACCGCCGCTCGCCGGGGCGTTCAAGAAACAGCAACGGGACGAGCATGATCACCGCCAGCAACGCGACCTGCACCCAGACACACGCCTCAATCCCTCCCCAGTTGATCACGTAGGAAAGTGCCCACGCTCCGCCGGCCTTACCCACCAGCTTGCTGCCCCACATCATCCCGTTCATCTGCCCCTGCTCGTCATCGGGCAACAGGTCAACGGCCATCGCATCCGTACAGACATCCTGCAACGATGCAAAGCAGTTGTGCAGGAAGTACATGTACAACAGGGGGGTCAGCTGATCGGAAAGATCTCCCAGGCCAATCAACCCCAGCAGTGTCAGGGCCATCAACAACTCGGCCCCGATGATCCACGACCGCCGCCGCCCCATGCTACGAATCGTGAAGCTGTCCATGAGCGGGGCCCAGATCAACTTGAACGACCAGGGGATCAAGATGATCGCTTTGAGTTCACCGATCTCATCGTCGCCGTAGTGATCGCCAAAGTTGTCCAGCAGGTACGACGGCAGCGTCAGCAGCATGAATCCCCATGGGATCCCCTGCGCAAAGTACAGAGCACAGAAGGTGATAATTCGGTGCGAGCGGTTGTTGGACAGAGCCACCGGCGAGTGCTCCGAAACGAGTCGTGGGCATCCGACCCCACTGGGGACGAACCGGCAGCATGAACGACCCGACGATCGATTCCAAGCGACATCGCCATCGAGAATCATCCGATTGCAATTCCCCCCGCCGTCAGTCATCGTGCCGGTCCGCTCACGGCACCCGGAAAGACCTCTCCATGACCGACCCTGTCACGCTCGATGTCACGATCAACGGCACCGGATTCGCGGGCGACTACACCGCCCGCACCTATGGTCTGATTCCCCACCGCAACGGAGTCGACATCCGCCTGGCCGGGGTCACCAGCGGCCGGATGGAGAACGCCGAGCGGTTTGCCGGTTCGCACGGCGTCACCACGGCCTACGCCTCGCACGCCGAAATGCTCGAGGCGGTGCAACCGACCATCGACAACATCGCCTGTGCCAACGCGGCCCACGGACCGTACACCATCGAGGCCGCCCGGGCCGGGGTGCCGGTGATCGTGCTGGAAAAACCCCCGGTCGTCTGGCCAGGATACAACGAGGACCGCACGGCTGACGCCGCGACGCGCAAACGCGAGTCGATGGACTACCTGGCCGAAGTGCTCGACGAGGTAGCCGGCTCGGGCAGCCGGCTACTCTACGCCGAGGACTTCGTCTACGTCGACGGTGTGAAGGGCCTGGTCGAGGTGCTGATCGAGGCGATCGCCGGCGGACAGGGACGCGTGCTGTGGCAACAGGGCGTCTGTGCCCACCAGGGCTCCCACGCGCCTGCCTACGACACCCCCTCGCTTTCCGGTGGCGGGGCCCTGTTCAACAAGGCCTGCCACCCGCTGGGCCCCTGCCTGTACCTGAAGCAGGCCGAGGGCATCATCCGGGACGGACGACCGATCCGGCCCGTCTCGGTCACCGCCGTCGCCCTGCAGGTGCTCAAGCACCAGGCCGAGGCCTCGGGCCGACATTTCCGGGTGCTGCAGAATGTCGATGACTTCGGACGGATCACCGTCGTGTTCGACGACCACACCGTGGCCGAAGTCGTCGGATCGGACCTCAGCATCAGTGGCATCCGCAACGAACTGCGAGTGATCACCGACTTCGCGCAGTACGACATGCGGATCAACCCCAACAACGAAAACGAACTGTTCCTGCCTGATGCCGAGGCCGCCGGAGACCTGCTGCTTCGAGAAAAACTGCCCACCGCCCAGGGGACCAGTTTTCCCAGGCCCCGCCAGTTTCATGCTCACGGATACGTCAACGAGATGAACGACGCGGTCGACTGTGCCCTCGACCCGGATCGGATGCCCCAGTCGGGTCCCCTGATGGCCTGGGACACCATGGCCGTGCTGATGGCCGCTTACGAATCGGCCGAGGCCAACGGGACGATGGTCGACATCTCCGAATACACCCACGGGCGGGAATTCGATCCGGCCACGCTGCCCGACCCTCGCCAGTTCGGAGCCGTCTTTCAGCGGCAGTAACCACGACAGCGCAGACCAGCACCCAAAGAACCCTCAAGAGCCCCCAGCCATTTCGACTTCAGTTCAAACCTGTGACTGCGTGGTCGTCGGCCTGGGTGCCATGGGGTCCTCGGCGCTTTACCACCTCGCGCGTCGCGGTGTTGACGTCGTGGGAATCGAGCAGTTCGAGCCGGGGCATGTCCGTGGCAGTTCGCACGGACACTCCCGCGTCTTCCGCACCACGTACGACGATCCGCTGTATGTCGAACTGGCCCGCGAATCGCTGGGCATGTGGCGAGAACTGGAAACCGAGGCCGATGTCGATCTGCTGGAACTCTGTGGTCTGTTGATCTTCGCCAGCCTCGAGAATGACCGTTTCACCCGCACGCTGAAGATGCTGGCCGATGCAGGATTGCCTCACGACCTGCTGGACGGACCGGACGTTCCACAACGGTTCCCGACCTTCAGGCTGACCGAATCCCAGCACGCGTTCTTCGCCAGGGAGAACGGATTTGTGCGGGCCGACCAGGTGCTCGAGACATTGTGGAACCGTGCCGAAGCCCATGGGGCTGTTCGCCGGGACGGGTGCCGGGTCGAGTCGATCGAGCCACTCGATTCCGGACTGCGGGTCAAAACCGACCAGGGCACGATCGACACGGCCCGGGCCGTCATCACCGCCGGCGCCTGGCTGGACCGGCTCGCCGGAGACCTGAACTGGAACCTGGAGGTCACCCGCGAAGAGAAAATCTACTTGCCGGTCAACGACCCGGCCCACGTCACGCCCGATGTGTTCCCGTGTTTCTGCGAATACGACACCACCAACTACGGGTTCCCGAGCCTGGATGGCCGGACGATCAAGGTCGCGGCCGATCACTCCGGCCAGCGGGTGGACCCGGACTCGGTCGACCGTGACGTCTCTGCCCAGTCAGTCGGACAGTTGTACGACTGGGTCGAACGCTGGCAACCGGGATTGGTCGGTACCGCCGGTCGTGGCGAGGTGTGCCTGTACACCAACACCCCCGACCACGATTTCCTGATCGGTTCACACCCGTCGGACGATCGCCTGGTTCTTGGCGGGGGGTTCTCCGGGCATGGTTTCAAGTTTTCGATCCTCGTCGGTGACATCCTGGCCGATCTCGTCCTCGACGGACACACGCGTCGTCAGATCGCCCGCTTTGCTGTCGACCGTTTCCTGTAGACAACCGGCAAAAAACTCACCACTTTATTGATACGGCCCCAAGAAATCCGGCTCGACAGCGAACAGCCCGACGGGGACCGTCGTGGTGTCAACCGGCGCCAGTCGAGGAGAATTGTGGATGCCAAGGCGATTGAGAATCGTGGTGGGTCTGGTGGCCTGGGCCGCTGTCGCCACCGGCATCGGCTGGCTGGTCACCGACCAGGCTGACAAGGCCCTGGGCCAGCGCGTGGCCCCGCAGTTGTGGCGGTACGCATCGGGCAGCCGCTCCACGGTACCGCTCCAACTCTCCGACCAACTCGATCTGCGTGGCGGCGACCCCATTTTCCTTTCCCACGACGATGGACGGCTGGTGCAGATTGGGGAAATCCGGTACTCCGCCGGCCAGCAGGCCCCCACCGCCCTGCTCTACTCTTCGGCCCCCACACCGACTTCGACCAACCAGTTGGCCTGGTACTCGTCGCCGAATTCGATGGCCTGGATCGTCTCGACCCTGATGCCCGAGGCCAAGCAACAGCAGGTGTCAGCCCAGATCCGGCAGGCTGTCGAGGCTCACCAGGAGAGCCTGCTGCAGTCCCTGCAACCGCTGGTCGAATCGTCGCTTGACCAGTCCCTGCAGATCGTGGAATCCGAACTGCCCGCCGCAGTGGCGGCTCATCGCGAAGAGATCGACCGGATCGGGAATCGGTACCAGCGACAGTTGATCGACAAGGAAGTGGTACCACTGGTCCGCCGCGAGATCTGGCCAATCGTGCGGCGACGTGCCAAGCCGATCGCCGACCAGATCGGCAGCGATCTGTGGAGCCGTGTCTCGCTGTGGAGATTCACCTGGCGATACTTCTACGACAAGACCCCGTTGTTGCCCAACCGGGGAAAGTTTCGGGACGAGTTCGACCGTTTCGTCGACAAGGAGGCAACGCCGGTCCTGGTCTCACACTCGGACGAAATCGTCAAGGTGGTCGAACGGGTGATCCGCGATGCGGCGGCACACCCCGAGGTCCAACAGGCGGCACGACGCAGTGGTTCCAAGCTGCTCAACGACCCCGAACTGCGCAGCCTGCTCTGGAAGATCGTCCGTCGGACAGCTGTCGACAACCCAAAGTTCCGCCAGGCGCTGAAAGACACCTGGACAGGCGCCGAAGCCCGGATCGTGCTGGCTCGCGCCAGCCGACAATTCGAACCGACCGTGCGACGGATCGCCGAATTGCTGATCGGAACACCCGAAACGGGGATCACTCCCGAGTTCGCCCTGGTGCTGCGACACCAGGTGCTGGGAAAAGACCGTCGCTGGCTGGTATTCGAATCTGCTGCCGACGTTCCATCGGCAAGCCCCCTTGAGCCCGACCAGCCGCTGACGGTTGTCCGCGGCCATCGTCCCGGGAAACACCCCTTCCTGGCCCATCTCGACGGACCCGGTGATCCGGGACAGTCCACGACCCAGCGGGAACCAAAACGGTGAGCAGGATCCAGGACGAACCGGATCTCGACACCGTCGAATCGGCCAAAACCGCACCCGGCGGCGAGGAGATCGAATCCGTCGGTGCCAGGCTGTCACTGGACCGGGTGACGCTGGTCGCCGGACGGCGGACGCTGCTGCGGGATGTCAGCGTCGACCTGCCGGCCGGCGGCATCGTGCTGATTGTTGGTGTCAGCGGATCGGGAAAGTCCCAACTGCTGAGAGCACTGGCCGGCCTGCCCTCAGACGACCCCGAAAATGTCCGGCTTTCGGGCCAGGTCACCATCGACGGCGATCCGGTGACACGGGCGGCCGCCGGACGGCGGATCGGTATCGTCTTCCAGGGTTTCGCCCTCTTCGACGAACTGACACCCACCGAAAACGTGTTGTTCGCCAGTGACCACAGCCGGCGACGACGACAGCCGCTGTTCCGTGACAACGGGGGAGATCTGCTCGAGACACTCGAGGTACCGCGGTCGGTTTTGACCCGGCATCTCAGCGGTGGTCAGCAGCAGCGGCTGGCGATCGCACGCACGCTGGCCGCCGATCCCGATTGCCTGCTGTACGACGAACCCACCTCCGGGCTCGACGCCGCCACCGCGTCACGGGTCGCCGACCTGATCCAGAAGACCCACAAGGCTCATCCCCGGACCTCGATCGTCGTCACCCACGATCTCGCCTCGCTGGTCGGGATCGCCGACGCGTTGTTTCTGCTCGATCCGGAAACACAGCAACTGGTCGAAGTACCGTCGGACAACTGGGAGTCTCCCGAGGACTTCCTGGTCCCGATTCCCCCGCCGTCAGCTGATGCACCGGCGGGCCCGGTGTCCAGGAGCCGACTGGGCGATCTGCTGGCGGGAACCTCACGCGTGGCAGAGGAACTTCTGGCAACGCCACTGCGTCTGATTCCGCGGTGGCCATCGATCCGCTGGGGCCTGAGATTCACCGGCCACTCGGCCTGGCTGGTTGCCGGTCCGTCGGCGTGGGTCTACATCGCCATCGCCGGCATGATCCTGGGATACGTCACCACCTACTTCACGTTCCACTTTCTGCCCTTCGCACGGTACACCGAGCCCCTGTTACGAGAGAACCTGCTGCACGCGATCGGTTTCGCGCTGTTCCGTGTGCTGGTGCCGGTGCTGGCCACGCTGTTGATCGCCGCACGTTGCGGTGCCGCTGTCGCCTCAGATGTCGGCGGCAAGTCCTACGGCCGCCAGGTCGACGCATTGCGATCCTTCGGCGTCCGACCCGATCGCTACCTGCTGACCGGCACGCTGTGGGCGTTTCTGCTCGGCACGCCACTGCTGTGCGGCGCTGCGTTCGCCCTGGCTCGCTGGACCAGCCTGGTTGTCTTCACGGCCCGCTTCCCCGAACTGGGGCCCGACTTCTGGCACCAACACTTCCACTGGGATCTGCTGGCCGGTGGCGGCCTGTGGAGAGGCACAACCTGGGTCCTGGCCCGCTGCCTGTGCTGTGGACTGGGAGTGGGGCTGATCTCCTACCACCTGGGCATGCAGCCCAAGTCCTCCAGCCACGACGTCAGCAACGGTGTCACCCGAACGATCCTCTGGTCGACGTTGCT
>MDTE01088202.1_pt1 | contig 56630 bp, 52 predicted proteins | sample 811231 | NCBI WGS metagenome assembly MDTE01 (sample SAMN05326651, study PRJNA326480) | marine metagenome | isolation source: seawater | place: Indian Ocean: Red Sea | collected 2010 | reverse complement strand
CAACCAAGAATTTCATATGATGGTCAAAAAGTTGTATTCACATATACTTTTAGCGGATACTACGATATATATACCATTAATATTGATGGAACTGGTCTTACAAATATATCAAACAATTCTTCGTCCTATGAAGAAACACCTGCCTGGTCTCCGGACGGTCAAAAAATTGCATTTGCTACTAATCGCGACGGAAATCAGGAATTATATGTGATGAACGCAGATGGGTCTAACCCAACGAGACTTACAAACAATCAAGCTCAGGATAGGAGGCCGTCTTGGTCTCCAGATGGAAGTAAAATAGCGTTCCAAACAAACCGTGACGGAAATTGGGAAATATATACGATGAATTCAGATGGTTCTAATCCGATAAATATCACCAATAATTCAGCAACTGACAAGCGACCTTCTTGGTCTAGTGATGGTTCTAAAATTGCATTTGGCTCCTCCCGAGACGAATCTACTTGGTGGGAACTCTACACCATGAATTCTAATGGGACTGGAGTTACGCGACTAACCAACAACAATACTTATGATGGTAACCCGTCATGGTCTCCTTAAATTACATTTATATAGGTAATTATTTATTACTTATCTCAGTATAAAGTATGTAAAAAAGTGTGTAATTAGTGTTTTAGACCATACAAGTCGAGTCAGATTCATGTAGGAAACCCAAATTCGTAGCTAAAAATGGGTGGTGGGCCAGCCTGGACTCGAACCAGGGACCTCAGTCTTATCAGGACTGCACTCTAACCAGCTGAGCTACTGGCCCAAATATTTTATTCCTTCTTATATTCTATCACTATTTCAGTAGGTGTGTTTCTTGCAACTACCATCACTAAATCTTCTGAATCACTATCATTAATTGGTTGGTGAACTGCTCCAGAAGGCACATGAATAAAATCACCTTCTTTTATTTTATTATCTTCATCTAGGTTAGGTCCAGTTAAAAACCTACCTTTTCCTTTCATAATATAAATACCAGTCTCACAGTTAACATGATAATGTGGAGAAGCACTAGATCCAGGAGGCAATGTAGAAATAGCTAGGTGTATATTCTTTGCCCCAACAAGTGATTCGGAAATTCCAGCTTTACGTGTCATACTACCAGATGAAACTTCAATTTCCATCTGTGAACTATGAACTATTTTACATTTATTATTCGGTTGCAAACTCACGTCAGAGAGTATATCTTTAGGTGAAAAATAATTCAAGGTAGGGAATGAAGTTTTGAAGCTAAAAGGATTTAATTTTAATTTTAAAATTCGAGTTAGATGGTCTGAAGTAGACCCACAAGAAATAGTTTTTAACGCAAAATATCTAGAATATGGTGAAATAACAGTTTCTGAGTATTATAGAAATTTAGGAATAAAACTATACAATCAAAAAAGTAGAGAATATTTTGATACCGCACTTGTTAAATCGACTATAGAATTTAAACAGTCAGCAAAAGTTGAAGATATATTACATATTTTTTCTAGAATAACAAAAATAGGAAAAACTAGTATTACACAAGAGATAGAAATATATAATGCTAATACTGAAGAACATTTAACTTCTATAGAATTAATATATGTCGACTATGATTCATCAATAGGTAAATCAAGAGTAGTCCCAGATAAAATAAGATCTTTAATTGAAGATTTTGAAAAATCAGGTTCTTCTGATTGCTTTAGTCAAATTATTTAGGCTCATTTATACCACAATAAGAATATAATTTTGAATGTATATCTTTGACATTCCTGTACATATTCAAATCAAATGTAGTAGACCCTGTTTTAACTGAATTCAAAAACATTTCTACACTTTCTTGCATTCCTGCAAAAGCAAAAACAGGTAACTTTGGTGGTATATTTTGAGTTGTTTTGTTTCCATTTTTATCTATTACTGTTAAATCACCCGTCGACAGGTCACAATTTATATGACCTTGTTCAAATACTATTTCAAAAGTTAAATTCATTCCAGGATGTTCTCTTAAATTAAATTTCCATTCACCTATATATCCATTTTCATATTTAACTTCAATTGAACCAATATCAAAATTATTTTTAGAATTTATATATTTTGCAGATTCAATCTCTGAAGAAGTAAACATATCAGTAACAGGCACATACCAAGTAGTTAACTCAATAACATACTTTTTCATTTGCTCAATATTAAAATCTAATTCTGTACTCCAATCAACTTTAAGTTCTATTTTAGAACTTAAAATTTTTCCCAAATTACCTGAATCTAATATTTCTTTACATTTTAAGATTACTGGTAAAAAGTTTAACTCAACATCTATATGAATGGATTTATTTTTAGATATAACCAAATTATTTATATAATCATATCTGTCTCCAAAATATAAAGGTGGCTCCACAAAAACATGTTTATCTTTATTAATTGAATCAATTACAACTTTTGCACTATCAGTATGAGGTATTCCAATAAAGACTGCTTGAATATCTGGTTGATCTAGTAAATCTTCATAATTGTTAAATAATTTAATGTCTTTATTAATAATATTTTTTGCTTTTTCTAAAGTTTTATTAGTTTTAGCTGATACAGCTAAAATTTCCACATCATCTCTATTAAGTAATATTGGTAAATACGCCTCTTTTGCCCAATTACCCAGACCTATCAAACCTAATTTGATAGGATTATTTTTTATATTCATATATAATTCCTTATCTGAATTTGAATTAGCTAAAAGTATATAATACTATAATCTTTCACTTATTTAACAATAAACAAGTTGCGGGAGTAACTCAGTGGTAGAGTGTCTGCTTCCCAAGCAGGAAGTCGCGGGTTCGAATCCCGTCTCCCGCTCCAAATGGTGATATATGAAAAATTTAAAATATTTTGATTGCAATACAATAATAGGTCCAAGACCACATAAACACCCTAAAGAGAGATGGTCGACAGAACATTTATTAGAGGATATGGAATTAGCTGAAATCGCTGGTGCTTTAGTAACTCATTCATCAGCCATTCATTATGAATCAATGTACGGCAACCTTAGACTATTAAAAGAAATTAAAGAATATCCAAATAAACTATTCGGGTCCTGGTGTATTGATCCAATAGGAGATCCAGGTTTTTTTACTACAGCTGAAGACATGATTAATTCAATGAATGAAAATAAAATTAGGGCAGTTAGGTTAGTTCCTGGAAGTTATTCTTTACATCAAGATTTAATGGGTGAAACATTAGATACTTTAGAAAACAATAAAATACTTACTTTAATGGAAGTGGGAAGCATTAGAAATATGCAAGCATGGGGTGCTATTGATGTATTCTCATTCTTTCACGAATTTTTAAATAGATATAAATCGTTACCTGTTTTATTTACGAATCACTATTGGTTTCAACAACAACACATACATAAACTAATGAGCTTACATGAAAATCTACATTTAGAATTCTCTGATTATCAAATTAATAGAGGTATAGAAAAATATGTGGAAGACTTTGGAGACCAAAGACTGTTATTTGGATCAGGAATGACTTATAGATCCCCAGGAGCTGGGAGAGCATACATAGATTATGCTCAAATATCAGATAAATCTAAAGAACAAATAGCTAATAAAAATCTAAGTCGACTGTTAAAAGGCTTAGAACCTATAGATATAAATCCGTATGAACTTAGAGACGATAAAATTATTGAATTAGCTAGAGAAGGTATCCCTATTTCATCTCATGTTATTGATGCACACTCTCATATACTACATGAAGGTGGTCAGAGTGGATCTCCACTTGGCCCAATTATGTTAGATGGAGATGCAAAAGGTGTAATTGAATTAAATAGATGGTGTGGTATAGACCAAATAGCAATGATGACCTGGAATGGCCCAGTTTGTACTGATGCAATAGATGGAAATAAAATAGTTAGTAGAGCTATGCTAAATTTTAAAGAAGAAGTCTTTGGGGTAGCAGTAATAGATCCTACACATATGTCAGAAGAAGAAATTTCGAGTGAAATTGAATTAAGATATTTAAAACAAGGCTTCATAGGTATGAAACCATATGTGCAAATGGATCTATCTTATGAAGATCCTGCATTTGACCAATGGTGGGAATTTGGTAATAAATATCACCTTTATGCTTTAATGCACACTTTAGAGTCACCTCACACAGGAGGTTTAGATGCAATTAAGAGATTATCAAATAGATATCCAAACGTAAGTTGGTTAATAGCACACTCTGCTGCATCATATAAATACATAGATGAAGTAGCAGAGTGTATCAATTCAACAAAAAATGTATTTGCAGAAATTACTTATACAGATGTTCCCAATAGATCAATAAAATATTTGAAAAATTTAATTGGAGATGAAAAAATAATATTTGGTACTGATCAACCTATGAGAGACCCAAGACAACAATTAGGCTGGGTTATTTGGGAAGATTTAAGTATAGAATCTAGAGAAAAGATTTTAGGTAAAAATTTTCAAAAAATAATATCTAAAGTTCAATTACCTAAAAATAATCATATATAGGAAAATTTATGTCTGAATTAAATAATAAAACTTCTCTAATTACTGGAGGAACCTCAGGAATAGGAAAAGCAATAGCTGAACTTTTTGCTAAAAATGATTCAAAGGTAATTATATTAGATATAGATAAAAATGGTGAAAAAACAGCTAGTTCTTTAAATGGTTATTTCTACCAAGCTGATTTAACTAAACAAGACCAAACAGAAAATATAATTAATCAAATAAAAAATGATCATGAAAAGATTGATATATTAATAAATAATGCTGGTTATCAAACAATTAAAAAGATTGAAGATTTACACAATGAAATATGGAACTCTATGCTGCAAATTATGCTCACTACTCCTTTTCAATTAATCAAAAGCGTGTTACCAACTATGAAAAATAATAAATGGGGTAGAATAATTAATATATCATCTATACATGGTTTAGTAGCTAGCCCATTTAAATCAGCATATATATCTGCAAAACATGGTTTGATTGGCCTAACAAAAACAATAGCATTAGAAACGGGAGATTATGGGATCACATCTAATGCTATATGTCCTGCTTATGTAAAAACAAATTTAACTGAAAAACAAATTACAGATCAAGCAAAAATTTTAAATATTAAAGAGTCTGAATTCATTGAAAAAGTTGCCTTAGGTCCTGCTGCTATAAAATCATTAATTGAACCAGATGAAGTAGCAAATTTAGCACTCTTCTTAGCATCGGATAAAGCATCAAAAATAACTGGTTCTTCATATAATATAGACTTAGGTTGGACAGCAAAATAAGAATACAAGATAAAAATAAATGGAGTAAAAATGATTAGATCTTTAGATGGTAAAACCCCTAAAATACATCCAAGTGCCTTTATTAGTGAATTCGCATATATTATTGGCGATGTAGAAATTGGACAAGGTTCAAGTGTTTGGCCTGGAGCAGTTATAAGAGCTGATGCAGGCAAAATATCTATTGGGGAAAATACTTGCATTCAAGATAACTCAGTACTACATGGAGATGCTGATGTAAAAATTGGAAATAATGTTGTAATTGGTCATAAAGTTTTATGCCATGCTGCAAAAATCGGTAACAGAGTTTTACTTGGTAACGGTTCAACTGTTAACGATGGTGTTATTATTGGTAGCGACTCTTTAATAGCTTCTGGCACAGTATTACCAGATAAACAATCTATTCCTGAAAACTCAATAGTCATGGGAGTACCAGGTAAAATCAGAAGTGAAATTAACCAAAAGTTTATTGATTTAATTAAAAACACTTCAGAAGCATATGCAAAAAGGGCAATTAAATATAAAAAAGAAGGTAACTTAGAATCTTAATATTATTCTACATTCTTTCAGGTTTATTTAAGCCCATTAATGTTAAATATTTTGCTAACACTACTTTTGCTGCTTGAACTAATCTTAATCTAGACTTAGACATTTCTAAATCTTCCTCAGATATAACCCTGCAATTCTGATAAAAGAGATGGAAGCTATTTGCAAATTCTGTAGCAAAATATGTAAGTTGGTGTGGCCCAAGTGTTTCAGAAATTTTTAAAATTACTTCTGGTAAAGTAATCATTTTTCTAATCATATCTAACTCTGAATTTTCTGATATTAAGTTCAAATCTGGATTAGAATAATCAATTCCTTTTTCATCAGCTAATCGTAAAATCCCACATATCCTTGCATAAGCATATTGAATATAATATACAGGGTTATCTTCAGATTCTTTTTTAGCTAAATCTATATCGAATTCCATCTGACTTTCAGAAGCTCTAGATAAAAAAAAGAATCTACATACATCTGATCCAACATCCTCAATTAACTCTTTGAAGGTGATTAAATCTCCTGTACGTTTAGATATCCTAACTATTTCTCCGTCTCTTTTCAAAGTAACTAACTGATAAATTAATAAATTTAGGTTATCTTTATCTATACCAATTTTTTCTATCATAGATTTCATAAAAGGGATCTGGCCTTGATGGTCTGCTCCCCAAATATCTATTACTTTATTAAATTTACGTTTGATAAATTTATTATAATGATATGCAATATCTGAAGCGAAATAAGTTGGATCCCCATTACTTCTTATAACTACTTTATGATTATCATCATTTTCAGACTTAAACCAAACAGCTCCATCCAAATCTATTAATGATCCATTATTCTTTAAAAGATCTATAGCTTCATTAAAATCACCATTTTTATAAAGATCATTTTCACTAAACCAAACATCATAATTAACTTTTAATTCCTTCATATCTTCCTTGATTGAATCCAATACATAATTCATCCCAAATTCTGATAATCTATCGTAAATATTTTCATGATCAAAATTTTCAACAACATGATTATTTTTTTCAAGGAATTCTTTTACAATATCAACCACATATGAACCTACATAACCATCTTCTGGAAATTCATTTTCTTTTCCTAATATTTCAAGTAAGCGAGCAAACAAACTATCATTGAACAACTTAATCTGCTTTCCTGCATCATTAATATAATATTCTCTCTCAACTATATATCCAGCAGATTCTAATACATTAGCTAATGTGCTTCCTATAACTGCGCCTCTTGCATGCCCAACATGTAAAGGACCAGTAGGATTAACACTTACAAATTCTATTTGTATTTTCTCTTTTGACGGCCGAATAAAATCTCCAAAACTTTCATCATGTTCAATAATTTTGTTTACTTGTTCAACTAATGCAGTATTCTTAATAGAAAAATTAATAAAACCTGGTTTTTGCACCCAAACTTTATCAATAATATGATCATCTTTCATTTTCTCTACAATACTGTTAGCGAAATCTATTGGTTTTAATTTAAGTTTATGTGCAAATTTCATGGCAATCGTACAAGCATAATCACCATGAATAGATTTCTGAGGTTTCTCTAATAAAGAATTATCTATTTCAAATTCAATTTTCAAACCTTCTTTTTTTAAATCTAATAAAGAATTATTTAAAATTTTAATTATGTGTTCTACAAACATTTATTACTAGCCTTCAACTGATATATATTTACTATCATTAGTTAATGTAGAAACCTCTCCTATAATAGCAGCATTATGTATACCTAACGAATTTAATTTATTAATTAATTCTTGTGACCTTGATTTATCTAAAGTAATTAATAATCCACCAGAGGTTTGAGCATCACATAAAAGCAATTTACCATGATCATCAATAATGTTACCCCATTTTACAAAATCATTTAAAAATTCAAAATTACTTTTACTACCTCCGGGAAAACTATTAGTCTTAACCAAATCAAAAACACCATTCAAAAATGGTACTGAATTAAAATTTATATTTGCTGCAACATTACTTGATTTACACAAATTATATAAATGACCTAACAATCCAAAACCAGTAATATCAGTACATGCATTTACACCCACAGTCTTCATAATTGAAGAAGCATCTTTATTTAACTTTTTCATCGAATCTATAGCTGAATTTAAAATTGGTTGATTGACTGATTTATTAATATGAGCCGCCGTTATAATACCAGTACCTATAGGTTTAGTTAAAATGATATCGTCATTTATTTTTGCATTAGAATTTGTAATTTCTTCACCTGGCTTTATAATACCTGTAACACTTAATCCATATTTAGGTTCTTTATCTTTTATTGTATGTCCCCCAGAAATAACAACACCTGCTTCTTTGGCTTTATCACTACCTCCACGTAAAATTTCTACAAGAATATTTTCAGAAATATCATTGGGAAATCCTACTATGTTTAATGCACTTATTGGTGTAGCACCCATTGCATATATATCACTAAAAGCATTAGCAGCAGCAATTTGTCCATAATTATATGGGTCATCAACAATAGGTGGGAAAAAATCAATAGTAGTCACTAAAGCAATATCATCATTTAATTTATAGACCGAAGCGTCATCAAATGAAGAATTACTTACTATAAGATTTTCATCAAATTCATTATTAATCTGCTGCAGAACCTGCACCAAGTCTTTCTGACTATATTTAGAGGCTCAACCTCCAGAATTAGCTAATTGAGTTAAATGTATATCTTGTGTCATATAACTCCTTATTTATTCTTATTTATTCTTAAATAATCATTATAAATATTTTCATCAAATTCAAAAGGGAAATCAGACAAGCTATCAATTTCAATTAAATCAACAGCATCAGTCTCAAAACCTGAATACAATTTACCTCCAAAAGACTTTGCTGAAAATGCTGCAATAACTATAGGATTATTATCAGATGAATATAACCCTATAAATTCATTTATATTTATGTCCAACCCAGTTTCTTCTTTAACTTCTCTAATTGCTGCGTTTTCTACTTTTTCACCTTTATTAACATACCCTGACGGGAAACACCATCTACCCATAGCTGGTTCAAAAGAACGTTTAATAAGTACTAGTTTACCAATGTGTTCTACTAAAACAACTACAACTAACTTTGGATCAATATAAAAATATTTTTCACACTTATCGCAATAAGGAATATATTCATTATCTACATTTTTAGAAGATAATGATTTACCACATTGATAACAATATTTGTAAATATCTAACATTATATAACTCTTAGCTATGCAATTTATTATTTATTTGAATTGACCCAAACTTTAATTTAATTATAATCAAATTACAGAAATTTGTAATTATTAAAACTTATATGAATAACTCAAAATTAGACATATCAAAAAGATTAAAAAAATATTTATCTCCGCAAGTATTCGATTTACTTGTAAAATGCGGCATTTTTATTGAAGAAAATTCAGCAAACTTATTTCTTGTTGGAGGTTCTTTAAGAGACATACTACTAAATAAATCCCCTAAAGATATAGACCTAACTTTAGTAAATGGAAACTCTGAACTAGTCGAAAAACTTGCAGCGTATATAGGTGGACAAATAATATTTAAATCTCAATTTTTTACTTATAAAATACAAGTAAAAAATAGTGTTATAGATATAACTGAAGCAAGAAAAGAAATTTATTCATCCCCCGGGTCACTACCGGAAATTACTAGTAAATGTTCTATTGATGATGATCTTTATAGAAGAGATTTTACTGTTAATTCTATGGCATTATCACTTATACCATCAAAATTTGGTTCAGTTACAGATCCATTCAATGGCATTAATGATATAAATAAAAAACAAATTCGAATAATTCATGATAATAGTTTTTCTGATGATCCTACTAGAATATTAAGAGCAATTAGATACTCAATTAGATTAAATTTTAAGATAGATTATAAAACTTTATCTAAATTAAACGAATTTAAAAATAATATTAATTTGATTACTGGATTCCGCGTCAAAAATGAATTGATTAAAATTATACGAGAAGATTCTAGATCAAAAATCTTACTTAGTTTACATAATTTGAAAATTTTTGACATTATTGGACTAAAAATAAATATCAATAATCAAATCAACAAAATACTTGACACATTCCAATTCAAAAAAGAATACACTGATGATTTAATTTTAATAGGTATATTAACTTATAATTTAGATATAGAAAATATTATTAATATTACTGAAAAATTATATCTAGATTCCACATATATTAAAACTTTAAGAGACACTCAAGAAATTAAATTATTTTTACAAAATATTAAATTAGATAATTTAAATAACAGTTCTATATATAAATCTCTAAATCCATATAAAGATGAAGCAATCATTATAAATAGTTATTTTTCTAATACTAAAGTTTCCAATAAATTAAACCTATATTTAAATAAATTGAAATATAGTATACCTCCATTAAATGGTTCGGAGATATTATCACTTGGAGCCAAAGAAGGCCCAAGAATAAAAGAAATCATAAATGAACTTTTATACGATAAATTAGATGGAAAGATAAAAAATAAGAATCAAGCAATCATAAAAGTAAAACAAATCCTCAACAGTTAAATTATTTACAATTTATCTGAAGGTTTAGTCATTTTTTCTGGGTCAAGAATTACATCCAATTCAGCTTCAGAAAAATCTGTTTTATCCAATGCAACTTCTTTAACTGTTTTACCTAATGCTTGAGCTTCTTTAGCTATACTTGCTGATGCATCATAACCTATATGGGGCACAAGTGTAGTAACAATTGATAATCCTTGTTCTACCATTGAAGGTCCTTTAGATGTAGCTTTCAAACCTTGAATACATTGTTCATTAAAGTTATTTACAGATTTAGATAGAATATCTATTGATTGTAATATGTTATATGCAGCAACAGGCATCATTACATTTATCTCAAAGTTACCTGACTGACCAGCTATAGTAATTGTTGAATCATTACCAATAACTTGTGCGCAAACTTGACAAACTGATTCAGGAATCACTGGGTTTACTTTCCCAGGCATAATTGAACTTCCTGGTTGAACAGCTGGCAACTCCACTTCTCCAAAACCAGCTCTAGGACCTGATCCGAGCCATCTTATATCATTGGCTATTTTCATTAAACTAACAGCTAAAGTCTTAAGTGCGCCACTGCATTCTACTATAGTATCTAAGGTACTTTGAGCTTGGAAATGGTTTGTTGTTTCATAAACAGGAAATCCTAAAGATTCTGACAGCCTATTGCATACCTTTGTAGCAAAATCAGGATGAGTATTTACTCCAGTACCTACTGCAGTACCTCCAATAGCTAATTCAGATAATTGGTTAACTATTTCAAATAATTTATCAATTCTTCTATCAATTTGGCCTGAATACCCTTCAAATTCTTGACCTAGTCTAATTGGAGTAGCATCTTGCAAATGAGTTCTACCTGTTTTAACAATTGGCATAAAATCTTGAGCTTTATTATTTAATTCATCACGAAAAGCTTCTAAAACGCCGATTAATTCATTTTGAATTCCAATTAGTGCAGCTATATGAATTGCCGATGGTATTACATCATTAGATGATTGTCCTAAATTAACATGATCATTCGGATGAACAGGTGTCTTAGAACCAATTTTACCGCCAAGCTTCTGAATAGCTCTATTTGAAACAACTTCATTAAAGTTCATATTAGTTGATGTTCCAGAACCTGTTTGAAAAATATCAACTAGAAATTGATCATCAAAGTCTCCATTTATTACCTCTTTACAAACTTCAACTATAATATCCCCAATTTTAGAATCTAATAATCCTAAATCAACATTCACTTGAGCTGCAGCTAATTTAATTTCAGCGAGCCCTCTAATAAAACTTCTTGGAAATTTCAAATCACTTATTGGGAAATTTAAAATAGCCCTCATTGTTTGAGCACCATATAACGCTTCACTAGGAACTTTAAATTCCCCTATAGAATCTTTTTCTATCCGATAATTATCATCTTTATTTTCCAAAAAATTCTCCTATTAACTTTAATCATTTATTTAATCTTATATTTAATATATCCTAAAAATTAGTTATTTTACAAATTTATCTGCTAATATATTATTTAATAAAAATTTTTAATACTATTTAAGGAATAAAATGCAAAAAATTGATTTTAGAAGTGACACATCCACTCATCCAACTCCAGCTATGCGAGATGCCATTTACTCTGCTAAAGTTGGAGATGATATGTTAGGAGAAGACCCAACCGTAAATGAATTAGAAGATCTAGCGGCACACCTGCTAGGTAAAGAAGCTGCACTTTTAGTTAGTAGCGGGACTATGGGGAATTTAGTTTCAATTTTAAGTCATTCTCAAAGAGGAGATGAAATAATAATCGGAAACAAATCACATATTTTTAGAGGAGAAAATAGTGGAGCTTCAACACTAGGGGGAATATCAATTAATGTAATACCTAATAAAGAAAATGGTGAATTAGATCATACCGATATAATTAATTCCATTAAACCTCCTCAGAGCATTAATTGCCCGAGTACATCTATGGTATCAATTGAAAATACTCAAAACGCATGTGGTGGTGCAGTATTAAGTACCGAATATACTAACAGTATTAGTAGATTAGCAAAAGATAATAATATTAAACTTCACTTGGATGGAGCAAGAATATTTAATGCATCTGTATATCTAGATATACCAGTTTCAAAATTAACATCTGCTGCAGATAGTATTACTTTTTGCCTATCAAAAGGGTTAAGTTGTCCAATAGGTTCAATTATATGTGGAGACAAAGAATTTATTGCAAAAGCTCGATATTGGAGGAAAACTTTGGGTGGAGCTATGAGGCAATCAGGAATAGTTGCTGCTTCTGGAATAGTTGCATTAAACAGTATGATAGATAGATTACAAGATGACCATGAAAATGCACAATTATTAGCTAAAGGACTTAAAGATATTCCTGGAATTGAAATAGATCCAGAAAAACTCCCAACAAATTTAGTCTTTTTTAATTTATTGGTAGATAACCCTCAGATCATATCTGATGAATTAAATAAAATAGGTATTAAAGGAGGCAAACCTGATAAAAGGTGGAGGTTTGTAACTCATTCTGATATATCGTCAGAAGATATTTATTTTGCACTTAATTCAATATCTGACATAATGAAAAAGTATTATAAATTAACTTAATTATTAATATACCTATCTCCCCAAAGTTTTTTTAATCTTTCAATTAACTTTGCTTCAAAGCCATTATTGGTAGGGAAGTAGTATTTTTTATCTTTAACTTTATCGGGCAAATTATCCATTTGAGCAAAATTACCTGGGTAATCATGAGCATATTTATAACCCTTGCCATATCCAAGTTCTTTCATAGCATCTGTAACTGGATTTCTTAAGTGTAAAGGCACTTCTTCCTTGAACGTATTCTTAGCATCTAACATAGCTTTATTTATAGCTGTATAAACACTATTACTTTTAGGTGCAGTAGATAAATATACAACTACCTGTGATAAGTTAATTCTACACTCAGGCATACCAATTAAAGATACAGCCTGTTGACCTGCAATAGCTAGTAGTAAAGCATTGGGGTCTGCCATACCTATATCTTCTGAAGCTAGAATAACTAATCTTCTACTTACAAAAACTGGATCTTCTCCTGAATCTAAAATTCTTGCAAGCCAATATAAAGATGCATTTGGATCTGAACCTCTTATAGATTTTATTAATGCTGATATATAGTTGTAATGGTAATCTCCAGTTTTGTCATAATTATAAGATGGGAACTGACTTGCATTCTCTATTATAGACTTTGTTATTACTCTTTTAGATTGCTTGTTTGGTTTTGAATACAATGCAGCAATTTCTAAGGTGTTTAATAATATCCTAGCATCTCCACCAGAAATACTGATCAGTATTTCTAAGGCATCTGCATTAATTTTAACATTTAATGCTCCTATACCTTTATCATTATCATTAATTGCATTATTAACAATTAATTTTAAATCTTCAATTTTTAAATGGTTAAAAACGAATAATTTACATCTAGACATTAAAGGAGAAATTATTTCAAAAGAAGGATTCTCAGTAGTAGCTCCCAATAAAATTATAGTTCCATTTTCAACATAAGGTAATATCACATCTTGTTGAGCTTTATTAAATCTATGTATTTCATCAATAAAAAGAACAGATCTCTTAGAATACATACTTAATGATTTTTGTGCATTAGTTAATTGTTTTTTTATATCTGACACACCTGATACGACAGCACTCATTTCAGTAAATATATAACTATCTGTCTTACCAATTAATTTTGCCAATGTTGTTTTTCCAGAACCAGGAGGCCCCCAAAAAATCATTGAAAACAATTGATTATTATCTAAAGCATTTTTAATAATAGAATTATCTCCTATAATTTCTGAATGACCAATAAAATCATTTAATTTAATTGGTCGCATTCTATGTGCTAAAGGGCCATGTGTAAGTAATTCATTTGCAGCATTAAAATCAAATAAAGTCATATTAATTAACTCTAGTTCATAGTATAAAAAATATAATTATTGTGAAATCTTGTCATAAACTGAATTTACCCCCTCAATCAATTTATTATCTTCACTATCTAAAACTGTTCGTGGATCTAATATAATATTGTCCTTTTCTATACGGGATACTATTGGAAATGAATTTTTTAATAAATGATTAAAAAATTCATTTATACCACAATTTATATTAGACGCAGGTATTGCTAACAAATAAGTAGGTAATATTTGTCCAGGTAAACTACCTCCCCCTATAGTTGATTGACCTTCAATAATTTCTGAGTTTATTTTTAAATTACGTTGCCAAGCTAATGCACGAGATTTCAAAGTGTTTAAATCTGCTGATATCATTTTCCACACAGGTATTTTAGATATAGCTTCACCTTTAATATAATGTAATAAAGTAGACGATAATGCAGTTAAATTCAATTTATCTATTCTTATTGCTCTAGCAATAGGGTGTTGCTTTATTAAATCTATATATTTCTTTTTACCTACTATTATTCCAGCCTGGGGACCACATAATAATTTATCCCCAGAGAACAATACTAAATCCATTCCCAATTTAATACTATCTTGAATTGTTGGCTCATAATCAAGTTTAAAATCTCTAGTATCAATTAAAGTGCCACTACCTAAATCTTGAATTATAGGTAAATTCTTCAAATTAGATAATTTTACTAAATCTGATATATCTGCCGAATGAGTAAATCCACTTATTTTAAAATTACTTGTATGTACAATTAATATACAACCAGACTGCTCATTTATAGCTGCTTCATAATCTCTAACATAAGTTTTATTTGTAGTACCTACTTCCACCAAATTAGCTAAACTATTATTTATTATGTCAGGTATACGAAAACCTCCACCTATTTCTACAGCTTCACCTCTAGAAACTATTACTTCTTTATTTTGACATAAAGCTAAAATTGTTAGAAATACTGCTGAAGCATTATTATTAACTACAAATGCCGATTCTGCCCCAGTTAAATTACATAAAATTTCACTGACAATTTCTTGTCTAGAACCTCTTCTAGCAGATTTAATATTAAATTCTAAATCAGAATAACTTAAAGAAATATCTTTAACTGAATCAATTGAATCTGTACTTAAAGGAGCTCTTCCTAAGTTAGTATGTAAAATTACTCCAGTGGCATTAATAACATGTTTAATTTCATTTAACCACAAATTATTAATTTTATTAATTAATCTATCTATAAACAATTCATAATTAAATTCTAAATTTGATTCAATAATATTTTGTCTTATAATTCCTAGTTCTAAACGAATCAATTTGACTAGCGAATCTCTAGAATAATTTTCTAGTAAATCAACAATTCTATTATCATTAAGTATTTTTTCTACACTAGGTATTTCTGACAACATATTTCTAAATTTAACCTATAAATATTATTTTTCAAATTCTAATAAATTTATAAAATTTATCTATAAACTATCACAACAGTTTATAACATTGTATATTTACTTTCATTAAATATATTGAATAATAATAAATTAACTGGAAATTAATATAGGCATAATATAGAATAGTTAGATTATAAATAATATAAGAGAAACAATATGTTTGTAATTGGCTTGACTGGCGGAATAGGGACTGGAAAAACATTAGTATCTAATATTCTAAGTTCATTAGGTGCATCTTTGATTAATGCAGATAAAATTGGCCATAAAATATACGAACCAAATTCTGATGGATGGATTGAAGTAATAAAAACTTTTGGAAAAGAAATACTTAACGAAAATCAAGAAATAGACAGGAAAAAACTTGGATCAATAGTATTTAAAGATAAAAAATATTTAGACCAACTTAACTCAATTACTCACCCTAGAATTTATTCTGAAATCGAATCTGAATTGGAGATCAATTCAAATAATGGTGTAAAAGTAAGTGTTGTTGAAGCTGCATTATTAATTGAGGCAAATTGGACATCAATTGCTAATCAAGTCTGGATTACTGTTGCCAAAGAAAATACTATTTATAACAGATTAGAAACAAGAGATGGTTTGAATATTGAAGCTATCAAATCTAGAATATCTAGCCAAATGCCATCTAAAGAAAAATTAAAATTTGCTGATGTAATTATAGAAAATGACTCAAGTATTAAAGATCTAGAAACAAAAGTAAAATATTATTGGAAAAAAATCAAATGAAATAAGGAGGGTAAATTACCCAAATGGCTAAATCCACAAAAACCTTATACCGAAGTTATATTATTGAAGAATACAATCTTACTGAAGAACCCTACTATTTGCCAGTAAATGATGAAGTAGAACTTTTTGAAGCTGCATATAAACAAAGAATCCCTGTGATTTTTAAAGGCCCTACAGGATGTGGCAAAACTCGATTTATCGAATATATGTCTTATAAAATAGGAGTCCCATTAACTAAAGTAAAAAAACAAGATAATAAGAGTCAAAATAATATACCATTAGTCACAATAGCTTGTCATGAAGATTTAACTGCTAGTGATCTCGTAGGCAGATATCTGTTAGAAGGAGATAAAACTGTATGGATTGATGGACCATTAACTAGAGCTGTAAAAGCAGGTGGAATATGTTATCTTGATGAAATTGTTGAAGCGAGAAAAGACACTACCGTAATAATTCACCCTTTAACTGACCATAGAAGGATATTGCCAGTTGAGAAAAAAGGAGAATTATTAGAAGCTGCTGAAGGTTTCTTATTAGTTTTATCATATAACCCAGGATATCAAAGTGCTCTTAAAGATTTAAAACAAAGTACAAGACAAAGATTTATATCAGTAGAATTCGACTATCCTTCCCGTGATGCTGAAGCTGAAATAATAAAACACGAATCTGGGCTTGATATTCAAACTTCCACACAACTTGCTAAACTAGGTGAAAAGGTTCGAAATTTAAAAGAACATGGATTACAAGAAGGATCTAGTACTCGGCTACTTATATATGCTGGCAAACTAATTTCTCAAGGTATCAAACCTAGGCGTGCATGCCAAGTAGCAATAAATTGGGCTGTTACTGATGATATTTCAATTCAAAAGAGCATATCTGAACTGATTTCTTCAATTTTTGAATAAATGAAAAAATATGAGTAATAACATACTAAATACTATTAAATTGGGTATCCAAAATAAACCTAAAGTTCCTATATTAAATAATAATATGATGCCTGCTGGTGTGATGGTATTAATATTTGAAAAAGATAAAGATTGTTATTTTATATTAAACAAAAGAACTGAACTAGTTGAACACCATAAAGGTGAAATATCATTTCCTGGAGGTAGTAAAGATCCAGAAGATACTGATTTATTATATACAGCATTAAGAGAAACTCATGAAGAAATGGGAATTCACCCTAATAATATTAATGTGATAGGTGAAATAGATGATGTTGAAACAAATAGTGATTTTATCATTACTCCATTTGTTGGATCTATATCCTATCCTTATGAATATGAAATTAGTAAAATCGAAGTAGCTGAAGTATTAGAAGTTCCGTTATCTGCTTTAACTAATCCACAAAATATAAATTATTCTAATCATGATAAATATGGCAGTCTTATACGATACCAATTTTTTAACCATAACATATATGGGGCCACAGCACGCATACTAGAAAAAGTGATTAGTTTAACAACTATATAAATCAGGAGTTTTTTTGAATAAAAAAGAAATATCAAATACTACACTAAAAAGTATTAGATCAAAGTTGCAAAATTATCCAGATTCTTTAAAAGATAACTTTGAAATTAGTATTAAATTCGTATCAGAAATTTTTTCTGTTGAAGAGACCAAACTGTGGGCTTTAATTGGTCTGAAGATTGCACAAGTAACAACTCGTTCATGGGAATCAAGTTTAGAATATTATAAAGCGACCCCAGATATAATTAAGTATTTACCATTTAATTACATTATTCAATGGGGGGAAAGCGGATTAGACTTATCAAACCAATCTCCAACTTTAGCATCATCTTATTTTAAAGCTAGTAAAAATACTATTAAAAAATTACGCTCAAGACATATTGATAGCTGGGCTTTAACTGGTAAAAGCTTATATAATGGAACATGGAAATCCAGTACATTAGCTTGCCAATTCTTTGAACATTCCCCAGCTTTAGTCAAATCATTAACTTTTCCTCAAATAGAAAAATTCACATCCGTATTGAAAAATATTTCTGATAATTCTTTTGACATAGCTTCAGATTCTCTTTCTATTTCAACAGCTATTTTTCCAATAATAGGTAAAAGCAACGAGGAATTTATCAACTTATTACCTAATGTAATCAAATTAAATTTAAGAGAACTAAAAGGCTTCTTAGAATCATGTTCAAAATCTTTAAATAAAATTGATTCAAATCAAAGAATTAATTTTATAAAAATTATAATTAAATTAATGGAAAATGGTGAATTAAATATTCCAAATCACATAACAGAAATGGCTAACAATTTAAATGAAATTAACAAAGAAGAACATGAATCTATTCTAGAACTTGCCACAACTCTTGAAGGAACTACACCAATATTTTTTATAAATTCAACACCTAAAGCCTTTGAGAAATTAACTAATACTCAATTAATTAAGTGGGTTGAAACAGGCAAGAAGATATACAAAACAAATGTTGAAGGTGGAGTAGCATTTTTCAAAATTGAATCTTCTTATTCTGAACAAGTAATAGAAAACCTTTCTTCTAGCATTGAATTATCTAAAATTAAGGAAATAATGGAATTATATTGCAGAGGCCTTGCTGGATCTGAAATAAAATTAGAAAATACTGGAGACCTAGTTGAAAAAAATATAGGTTGGGTATCAAATGAATCTCCCTCAACAGAAGGTTCAACAGTATATTTACCTGCAGTTACAGATAGATACACATCTAAAATTGATAACTTTAATTGGTATAAAGTAGTATCAACTCATCAAGTAGCTCATGTAGAATTTGGAAGTTTTCAATTTAATTTTTCCAAACCATCAAATTTATTTAAAGATTTAAGATATACACTTGAAGAAAAAAAATTAAATAATGATGAAAATTATAAATCACAAACTTGGTTAACTGATATTCAACGTTTTTTCAATATGTTTACAGATAGGCAGTTATCATTAGATATATTTACTGTAGTAGAAGATGGTAGATTAGATGAAAGAATTAAATATGAATACCCTGGTGTTAAAAATCCATATATAAAAATACAAACTGATACTTTAAAAAGACGTAAACCAATTCAAGAACTACCAGCACGTGAGGCTTTAGTTGAGCTTATAATTAGAATAGGATTACAAGAATTAAAATCTATTCCTGTACCTAAAAAACACAAAAAGTCTGCTACAGACATTGTTTCTATTGCAAAACAAGTATTTGATTATTCTGCAAATATTGAAGATGTAGCAGAAGCAACTTTAAGAATATATGCAATAATATCTCAAATTTCAAATGAAAATATTGATCAAGATGATTGGGATAATATTGATATTGATGATATCAATGAAGAATATAATGATTCCAACAATATGGATGAATTAATTGACAATATTTCTCAAAACCCAGATATGTCAGAATTAAATGATGATGAAGAATATACTCCGTCAGAACAAGTAGACTATAGAGGAGATTTTAAACCTGAATTATCTCAATTATTAAACGAACTTCGAAGTCAAGGAGATATGTCAGATGAAAATAATAAAGATAGTAATTTAACTCAGCAAATGTTAGAAGAAATGTTTCAAAGTAGTGCAGAAATTGACGTAAATTCTAATGTTTCAGAGATGCAAAATGCTAGCGGTAAATTTGCTAATAACATATTAAAAGAAACAGGCGTTAATATAAACCAACAAGATTATGGCGATGGAGTACCAAGTCATATAGATGAAGACGGAGGATCTTTAGACCCTAATGAACCACAAACCTTTGTATATGATGAATGGGATTTTAGGGCAGGGGATTATAAACCAAGATGGTGTATAGTCCATCAAAAAGAAATGCCTGAAGGAGATCCAAATTTTTATTCAACTACCTTACATAGTTACAAGCCTTTAGTTCAAAGAATTCAAAGACAATTTGAAATGATGGTACCTGAAATGTTTAGAAAGGTAAGAAAACTAGATGATGGAGAAGACTTTGATATTGATGATGTTATTGAAGCAATGATTGATATTAAAACCGGAAACAGTCCAAATGAAAAATTTTATTGGAGGCGAAACAAAGTTCAACGAGATGTTGCAGTTGCTCTTTTATTAGATACAAGTGCATCTACAGCTGAAGCAATAGATGACTCTAAAAAGCCTGGAGATGACTGGGATGCACCAGATGATCCAGTTAAATATATGGAATGGTTGAAAAATCGTAAATCTGAAGGATCCCGAAGAAACTACAAAAGAATTATTGATGTCGAAAAAGAATCTATAGTCCTATTAATTAATGCCTTAGAGTCTATAGGAGACATGTATGGTATTTATGGATTCTCTGGATATGGAAGAGAGAATGTCGAATTTTATAATATTAAGGACCTTAATGAAAATTTTTCTGACAATATTAAACAGCGTATAGATAGAATTTCTCCTCTTCACGCAACAAGAATGGGCCCTGCAATAAGACATACAATTACTAAATTAAAAAAAGCAGAAGCAAGAACCAAATTACTCTTTTTAATTAGTGATGGTAGGCCTCAAGACAGAGGTTACAGTCGAGAAGGTGTCGAAAAAGAATATGCAGTACATGATACTAAAATGGCTCTGGATGAAGCTAAACAAGAAGATATTAATGCTTTTTGTCTTACTGTAGATAAATCAGGACACGATTATTTAAAAACAATGTGTGAAGACATAGGATATGAAGTATTAGATGATATTCACGCTTTACCTGAAAGGTTATTATATTTATACAGAAGACTAACTATGTGATTAAATTTTATAATTCATTGTTAAACACATCTAATAAAGTATCTACCCAACTAGCATCAACTATTATCACAGGTCTAAAAAATTGATCTGAAACCCAAAGAGCGTAATAACCTGATTTATCAGGAGTCTTAGTTCCAATAAGTAAAGCCATTTCTTCAACATATTCAGTACCCATATCAGACATAGCAGGAAATCTAACCGCAATAACATCTGAAGTTTGTTGATTTATACCCCATGGAGTATAATCTTCATCTTCTACTCTAGGGTTTTCAATTTTTATATTAGGAGAACCAGAAAATAAAGGTATTATATTATTAGCCACATCTGAGTTTACTTTTACTTTATCAGGACTTGTAGCCAACCTATAATCTTTGTAATACCATTCATCATTCTCTTTAACAAATTCAATTATATCTCCATTAACATCATCAGAATTAGATATCCTTAGACTTGTTGATACTAGTTGGTCTATATCCCTGGATAAATACCATTGAGGTAATGGCGGATTAAGAGCTAATTTCCCAACAACTCGCCCCCAAATTTCTGCTACCATATACAATTGTGGGAACCCAACAACCTCTCCATAAAAGTAATCACCATTTGGAGTCTTATTACCAAGTTTAAAAGTAATGAATCTATTTGCAGTCAACTCAACATCAACAATGATTTCTGGAAAATCTAATCCATATTGCGCAGGGTTGTCTATTATATATGATGAAATAGTTAAATCTCTTTGTGTCCTAGGCCCACTTAATAATAAGTCTACACCTTGAAATATCTCCCATGCTGCAGGTATACCTTTATATATTGCAGGCTCTTTAATAAACCAAGTTTTACCTTCTTTATAAAACTTAACAACTTGATCATTATTAGTAATATTAACACCAATAATATCTTCTTGTGCAACCTGGTAAAACCATGGTGATTCTTCTACAAACACCTCTTCTGATTTGAATGGATTTATATATACAATCGCACCAACAATTATTGCAATTAAAACTAAAGAAATAGTAATTTTTATATTCATTTAAATTATACCTTATTATATTTTAACGTCTTCTCCACCAAACTACACCTCCAATAAATAACATAATAAAGGGTGGGAAAAGCCAACTAGACCATTTCATAAAATCTTTTTCTCTCTTATTTAAAACTAAATAACGAATCCCAATAGGTTTTGACCTAATGGAAATCAAATCATAATCTTCAGTCAACCAATTTACAGAATTTAAAAACAAATCCTTGTTGTCGTTAAAATTATAATGATAATTCGCTATAAAATCTGAATCGCCTATTATTATTAATTTAGCTAATTCATGAGTTGACAATTCATCAATGGTACCAACAGTTTCAATAGCGATTCCAACAGGAAAAGGTCCTGGGAACATATCTTTGTCATCCAAGGAAATATTACTCGAATCCGTTTCTACCCAACTTGCTGGAGTTGTTTTCGCAATTGTTTTAAATTGTATATTAGGAGTAATATCAAAAATAGGAATACTTGTGGTAATAGAAGAAACTCCAGGAAAATAAACAGTATCCAAATCCTTAGTAATAGGAACAGATGAATCGGAATCAAATTGTCCATTTGCTTTTTGTATTAGTGGAGTAAGTAATTCATTAGGAATATGACTAACAGAGTCAGCTACGCTATGAGAAGATAAAATTATGCCCCAATCAATAAATAAATTTTTGAACAATTCAGGAGATTCAGGGTCAAGCATAGCAAGAATCCTACCTCCAGATTTTATATAATTATTAATAATTTCATATTCAGAATTAGTAAGGTCATCTTTTGGCCCAGAAATTACAAGAGCCGCTGCATTATCTGGTATTTTATTATCTTGAATTAAATTAATTGGAGTTACAATATAATTATCTTTTTCTAATCCCTCAATTGCATAATCAAAACCATCTTGTGTAGGTTGCAAATTATTAATAGTAGTAGTTATAGATGGTTCTCCATGCCCAGTTAAAATGTATACAACTTTTTTCTCTTGGCCAGTAGAAATTAATAAACTTGATATAAAATCTTCTTCAGAAAAATTTAAGCATAATTGCGATCCAGGTGTAGCTGAACAATTTATTGATTCCTTAACTCCTTCAGAGATATTTTCAAAAACGATAGCTGGGTATTGGTTGATCCCATAACTTTGCGCAAATTCTGGCTTCATTTCTGGATCAACAAATTCATATTTTAAATTCGCAGATATCCGAACAAATTCATCTAATAAATCTACAACTTGCTGTCGATTAGGGTCTGTACCTGAAGGATCAGGAACCATAAATATAGTAACATCTATAGCAGTATCAATATTTTCTAATATTTGAATAGATTGAGGTGAAAGAGTAAATGTTCTTGTTGCCGTTAAATCCTGCCTTAAAACTCCATCTTGACTCAATCTGTAAAATAAAACATTAACTAATATTAATATAAAAAAGAATACTGACGTAATAATTAAAGCATTAGTACCATACCTACCTTGCCTACCAACTAAAAACCCAATAACCGATTTAGGAGATAAAACAATAGCCAATAATAATAAAAAGATAGAAAATATAATTAATCCTAAAGATAAATTTCTTAATCCAGATACTAAGAAAAACAATATTATTGAAAAAAACAATATTATTAAACCAAGAATAGTAGCAACATTGCTCCACAATCCAGCAACTCGAATAACCGAATAGAAATCATTAGCTTTATTTTCTGTAAATTCTTCTTCCACTATCTCCACCTTCTACTTTGCAAAGACATTATTGTGACAAATAAAAACAAAGCTATGACACTAAAATAATATATTATATGACTAAAATCAAAAACTCCTTTTATAAAATCATTTAAATGTGCATCCATACAAACCCACATTAAAATAGTTTTAACAACCCCAGACAATGTATATCCAACACTATCAGCAAAAGATAATGTCAATAAAATAGCTACGCCTACTACTGCAGCAATCAACTGATTACTTGTTAAAGAAGATGCTGCTAATCCAATAGCACCACACGCAGCTGAGTATAATAGTAATCCTAGGTAACCAGTTAAAACAGGCCCCAAATCTGGACTCCCAAAAATATATAATAACAATACATAATATAAAGTAAGAAAAATAGTTACGTATAAAATAATTATACTAGCAATATATTTACCTAAAGCAACTTGCCAATCACTAACAGGAGAAGTTAATAATAGTTCTAGAGTACCTAGTTTTTGCTCTTCAGCTAATAATCTCATAGTTATTAATGGAGCGAAAAAAACCATAAAAAATGTCGCCCATTCAATAATACTTCTTACTGAAGCTTCAGGTCTTGTACTTGTAATCTGAAATACAAAAAATATACCAGTTAAAACTAAAAACATAGCCCCCACAATATATGCTGTAGGCGTTAAAAAGTATGCTCTAGTTTCTCTCCAAGCTATATAAAAAGTATTTCTCATTAATTCTCCGTACTCTCAGTAGTAGTTAATTTCAAAAATATCTCTTCAAGAGTCATACTTAAAGTCTCTAATTTTTTTAATTCCCAACCAGAATCAACTATTAATTTAGCTAATTTAGGTGAAACATCTATGCTTTGATCAGTATCAATTGAATAAGTTGCAGTTCCATCATTCTCACCAGTAACTCTCATAACATTTCTCACACCATCTAAATTTTGCAATGCCTTTACAACTTGTTTACGTGGACCTCTAATATCTAATTCTATTACTGCACCACCTCTGAGCCTATTACCTAATTGATCAGGAGAATCTATAGCAACTATTTCACCTTCATGAATAATTATGACTCTATCACATATTGCACTAGCTTCAGGCAATATATGTGTGCTAACCATTAAAGTATGGTTCCCTTTTAAACTTTTAATTAAATCTCTAGTTTCAACAACTTGTATAGGATCAATTCCAATAGTAGGTTCATCTAATACTAGTATTTCAGGTTCATGTAATATTGCTTGTGAAATTCCTAACCTTTGACGGTAACCTTTAGATAATTTACCAATAATAGAATCTCTATACATTTGCAACCCGCACAACTCAATCACATCATCGATTCTTTTATTAATTTTTGAATTATCCATTCCTCTAATTTTACCCATAAAATATAAATACTCTTTTACTACCATATCAGTATAAAGAGGAACAGTTTCAGGTAAATATCCAATCATTTTTCTAGCTTGCAAAGATTCAGAAACAACATCAAATCCCGCTATCGATACTGAGCCAGATGATGGAGGCATAAAACCAGTAATTATTTTCATCGTTGTAGATTTTCCAGCACCATTAGGCCCTAAAAATCCTACGCTTTCTCCAATAGCAACATCAAAAGAAATATTAGTAATAGCTGGATAATTCCCATAATATTTTGTTACATCATTGAGATGAATAGCACTTGATTTATTAATAATTAGTTAAACCTTTCTTAAAATTAATACTTTAAGAAAGTTTAATACAGTATTACAACTCAATCAAGGTGAATTAATACATTTATATTTCATATAATAATTATAGCCAATGAATAATTAGAATGTCTGATAACATATTACGTGTTAAAATATATGTAGGTGATTATGATATGGAAATGGATTTAAATAAAATAATATATTTAGACCATGCAGCTACAACTCCTGTTAGCCGTGAAGTCTTAGAAGCAGCTTACCCATACTTTAGCAATGAATATGGTAATCCTTCAGGCATTTATTCTTTATCTCAAGAAGCAAGAAAAGCAATTGATGACTCGAGAAAAGACATATCTCAAATATTAAATTGTAGATCATCCGAAATAGTTTTTACTAGTGGAGGAACTGAATCTGATAACGCTGCTATCAAAGGTGTATCTGCAGCAATGAAAAATTATGGAAATCACATAATAACAACAAATATTGAACATCATGCAATATTAAATACATGTAATGAACTTGAATCATTAGGTTATCAAGTATCCTATATCCCAGTAGATGAAAATGGAATAATCAATCCAAATGACATTTCAAAAGTAATCAATAATAATACAATATTAGTAAGTATTATGATGGCTAACAATGAAATTGGAACTATACAACCTATATCGGAAATATCTGAAATCATTAAAATCCATAGTAAAAAAATAGGCCATCCTATTTTATTTCATACAGATGCTGTCCAATGCCCTTCATTCATTGATATTTCTGTTAATAAACTAGGAGTCGATCTTTTGACCCTATCTGCACATAAATTTAATGGGATGAAAGGTACGGGTTGTTTATATATAAAGAGAAGGACACCATTTAATGCACTAATTACAGGAGGAGGGCAGGAAAGAGAAAGAAGATCTGGGACTGAAAACGTGCCTGGAATAGTAGCTATGGCTAAAGCACTTTCGTTAGCTGTAGAATCTAGAGAAAAAACAAACTCAAATCTCACTTATTTAAGAAATAAGGTAATTGATTATTTATTAAATAATGTTAAAAATACTTATCTAAATGGTGATTTAAACAATAGATTACCTAACAATATTAATGTATCATTTGAATCTGTTGAAGGAGAACCTATTCTCTTGGGATTAGATTTAGCAGGAATATGTGCTTCTAGCGGTAGTGCATGTTCTTCTGCCTCTTTAGAACCTTCACACGTACTTACTGCAATTGGTTTAACTGATGAATTAGCTAGAAGTAGTTTAAGATTGTCTTTAGGAAAAGACAATACAGAAAAAGAAATTGAATATTTATTATCCATATTACCCAACCTAGTTGAAAAATTACGCTCCATGAATACAATATCAACCTATAATTAAAATGATTAAAATTACTAAAACTACTACCATATTAATCATAATACTTAGTATTATAACTATTACATCTTGTAAAGAAGAAATAACTTTAGTGGGCAAATCAGGAAGAAGTTTAGAAATACTAGTTGATAAACCAATAAAATTAGAAAACTTAGATTTTGTCCATTTAAATGGACAATACAACAGATTATTCCCGAAAGCATCCAATAGAATCTTAGCATTAGTAGAAGTAACAGTTATTAATAGAACAAGCACTGTAGTACCGCTTAAAATAGATGAAGATTCATCGACATTAGGTGATAATAGAGGAGAAATACTAAAACCATTAAACCCATTTAAAAACAATCAATTAATTAATATACCAAATGAACCAATTAAAGATATTTACTCTCCATTATTATGGGGTGAAATAGAATTAGCGAGAAATACTGAAGTTTCTGGCTGGATGGTTTTTGATGTCCCAAGAGGATTAAGACTTAACTCATTCACATGGGATGAAGTAGATTATATAATAACAGGATTAATTGAATAAATAATACAGGAGGAACAATGGCATCACCCATAGCAACAACAGACAATACTTTTGATGATGACGTACTAAAATCTGAAATACCGGTTCTTGTGGACTTCTGGGCTGAATGGTGTGGCCCATGTAAAATGATCGCACCTACATTAGAAGAATTAGCCAATGAATATAGTGATTCTCTAACAATTGCTAAATTAGATGTAGATAACAACCCTCAGACTGCATCTACATATGGTATCAGAGGAATTCCAGCTCTATTAATTTTCAAAGATGGAAAACCTGTAGATCAAATTGTAGGAGCTGTACCAAAATCAGTAATTAAAAATAGAATTGATCAAGTAATATAATATTACTTTAATTGGGTGTGAATAGGCCCCGGTGGACCTCACAGACTTCAAATCTGATGGCAGATACTTCGCAGTATCTACGGTGGGTTCGACTCCCTCTCACTCCCGCCAACATTATATTATATTAATAGGAATTATATGAAATAGTGAAAGAAATTTGATTAATGATTAAAAATAAGTTTATTCTAATATTAAATTCACCTTTATCTTGGGGATTATTAGCATTTCCTATTGGATTTATCTTAGGTGTTACACAATTATCCGTATGGTTATTAACTATACTATTAGCATGATTTATTATATTTGTAATGTTTCAAAAACCAGCTACTAGTTTTAACGAAGGAAAAATATTTGCTCCAGCTGGTATAGTAATATTTTCATGGTTAATTGGATTTATTTTAAAAGGAATAATATTCTAATATATTTTAAAAGGATCTCAATTGAATAAATTAAATCAACATATTGAAGCATCTCTTTTTACTACATGTATTATTGACAACTTTTACCCGGAAATTGGTGAAAGTACAGCTAAAGTATTAGATTATTTTGGTGTAAAATTAAATTTGCCTGAAAACCAATCATGTTGTGGGCAGCCAGCATTTAATTCAGGATACTGGAAAGAATCAAAAAAATTAGCAAAAAAATTTATAACCGATTTTGAAAACTCTAATTATATTATTGTACCATCAGGTTCATGTGCCAGTATGATAAAAGTATTTTATAAAGAATTACTCCATGATGAAAAAGATTACTCTGATAAAATAACAGTAATATCAAATAAAATATTTGAATTCTCCGAATTCATTGTAGATATACTAGATATTAATGATTTAAGTACTTATACAAAAAATTCAGCTAATAATGAAGAAAATTTAATTACATATCATGAATCTTGCCATTTAAGAAGAGAATTAAATGTAAAAAATGCTCCAAGACAATTACTATCAACTATATCTAATACAAAACTAGTTGAAATGGATCAATCAGAAGTTTGTTGTGGTTTTGGTGGAACATTTTCTATAAAATATCCAGAAATATCTTTTGAAATGTTAAAAGATAAAATTTGCAATATAAAATTATCCAAAGCTAATTGTGTTACATCTTGCGATGCAAGTTGTCTAATGCAAATATCAGGAGGATTAAATAAACAAAATGAAAATATTAAATCAAAACATATATCCCAAATAATAAATGAAAATTTGAAAAGATAAATTTAATATCTTATGAAACCTTCCACTAAACATTTCAAAAAAACTGTAGATGAAACCTTAAATAACTCCACAATCCAAAAAAACCTTTCTGGATTATACAATGGATTTCACACCTCTAGAATTGAAGCTAGTACTGCTACAAACAACTGGAATCAACTTCAAGATATAGGTAAACAAATTAAAGAACATACGATATCAAATTTGGACTATTATCTAGAAAAAGTTCATTCAAATGTTACTAAAAACGGGGGTAAAGTTTTTTTTTCCAAAGATTCTAAATCTGCTACTAAATATATATTAGATTTGGCAAAAAATAAGAACGTTAAAAATGTTATTAAAGGGAAATCAATGATTTCTGAGGAAATGAAACTAAACCATTGGTTACAAAAAGAAGAAATTGAAACAATAGAAACTGATTTAGGTGAATATATAATTCAAATGGCTAATGAAACTCCTTTCCATATAATCGCTCCAGCAATTCATAAATCTAAAGAGGATATTTCAGAACTATTTGAAAAAAAACTTTCTATGCCTAGATCAGATAATTCACAAATATTAGCCCAAGAAGCGCGTAAGCAATTAAGAAAAAGTTTTATAAAAGCTGATATGGGTATAACTGGTGCTAATTTCGTTGCTGCTGATACAGGAACATTAATTTTAGTGAGTAATGAAGGTAATGGTAGGATGTGTACATCTATGCCAAAAACTCATATTGCAATTATGGGAATGGAAAAAATAATACCTTCTATTGAAGATTTAAGCGTTTTTTTGCCTCTATTGATAAGGTCAGCTACTGGCCAAATGATATCTAGTTATGTAACTGGAATTAATGGTCCCAAAAGAAATGACGAAATAGATGGACCAGAAGAATTTCATCTAATAATCATGGACAATGGAAGGTCAAAATTATTAGAAAACAAAGATTTACGTGAATCGTTAAATTGCTTAAGATGTGGAGCATGCTTAAATGCGTGTCCAGTATATAGAAAAATTGGAGGCCATTCATATGGATGGGTATACTCTGGTCCTATAGGATCAATTATATCACCAGTTTTAACGAATATATCTGATGCTAAAGATTTGCCATTTGCCTCTAGTTTATGTGGGGCATGTAAAGAAGCTTGTCCAGTTAAAATTAATATACCTAGAATGCTTTTGCATTTAAGAAAGGAAATATCAGAAGGTAATTCAAAAAAACTCAATATAACATCGTTAATAGAACGATTTACATTTAAAGTATCCACCTTTCTAATGTTAAACCCATTTTTATTTCGCAAAACTACAATGATTTTTTCATTTATACAAAAGCCATTTATCAAAAATGGTGTTTTTAAATGGCTTCCACCACCTATAAAATCTTGGACTAAATATAGGACATTACCAGCTATACAAAATATACCATTTCATAAAAGATGGGAAAAATTATTTAAAAAATAGGTTGATTATGGATAACCAAAAAAACAAAAGAGAGTTCATTCAAAATATTAGAAAAATATTATCTGAAACTAGAAAACCACATGAATCTGTTTCAGAACAATATAAATCAATAGTAAATAAAAATCCCATTGAAGAAAGAGTTCAAGAATTAAAAAATTTCTTAAATAAAAATATTCAATCATTAGAAACAGAATTATTAAATAATGCCAAATCATCTGGCTGGCAAACAAAGAAATTATTAAATATTACTGAATGCTCTAATTATATTAATAATATAATAATTAATGAAAAAGCAAAATCTGTAGTTACATCAAATCACAAATTTATACTTGATTTACATTTAAATGATGAAAATGTAAAAATTAATGCTATAGATAAAAAAACTAATTCTAAGGGTAAAAATAATCTACGTAATTTGATCATAAATGCAGATATTGGTATATCCAATGTTGATTATGCGATTGCTGATACAGGAACGTGTGTTTTAATATCTAAGAGAGAATTGAGTAGACTAGTATCCTTACTTCCTCCTATATATATTGCTATAGTAAATAAAAAGCAAATACTAGCAAATTTAGAGAACCTATTTACACTCCAAAAACACAAATATCTCCAAGAAGATCTTACTAGCTCTATCAGCTTAATTAGTGGTCCTAGTCGATCAGCAGATATTCAATCTGAACTAATAACAGGCGTACATGGTCCAGGTAAAGTTCACATGATATTAATTGATTAATTAATATCTAATTTTGAACCAACTTCTAAAAAACGCATTACTTGCTCAGTGGACTCAATTATTAATCTACTTACAGAAGCAGTTAGTTCATCTAAATTCATTGCTCCTTGAGATATTGAAGTGACGGCATCTATTCCAAATTTATTAACATCTTGAAAATTTTTGCCAAGGGATCCAGATATAGCAATAACTGGAATATCAAAAGCTTTCGCTCTCAATGCAACTCCATAAGGAGCTTTATTATATACAGTTTGAAAATCCATCTGTCCTTCACCAGTAATTACTAAATCAATATCACTCAAATAAGTATCAAAATTTATTTTATCTAAAACAATATCCACTCCTGGTTTTAATTCCGCATTCAGAAACATCATTAAACCTGCACCCAAACCCCCAGCTGCTCCTGCCCCAGGAATATTTGAAACATCTAAGTCCAGATTTTTTTTAGCTACATTTGCAAAGTTAAGCATTGCTTCTTCCAATATTGGAATCATATCTTTGCTAGCTCCTTTTTGAGGCCCATATATAGTAGATGCTCCTAATTTTCCTAATAAAGGATTTGTCACATCACTTGCTACTAAAAATTTAGATTCTTTTATCCTTTTATCTAAATTATTTAGATTAATCTTCACTAAATTAGAAAGACCTTGAGCTCCATAAGAAATTTGTTCTCCTTTAACATCTAAAAATAATGCCCCTAATGCTTGTGCCATTCCAACACCACCATCATTTGTAGCACTACCTCCAATTCCAATAATAAAATCTCTGTAACCTTGATCCAATGCATCTTTAATAGTTTCTCCTAAGCCATAAGTTGTTGTATACATAGGATTTCTTTTACTAGGTTCAATTAATGCAAGCCCACTCATTTTAGCCATTTCTATAACTGCTGTATGATTATCTCCCATTCCACCCCAATTTGAATCTATTAATACACCTAAAGGGTTTGATACTCTACAATTTTTAATCTCGCCACCTGACACATCTACTAAAGTTTCTAATGTACCATCACCTCCGTCAGCTACAGGCAAGATAATAGTTTTTGCTTCAGGTAAAACATTTTTTACCCCTATATTAATAGCTTTGGCAGTATTTAATGCTGAAATACTACCCTTAAATGATTGTGGAGAAATTAAAATATTCATATATTAATTATATAACAATTAACTAAAATAGTTTTCAAATAATATATTATATATAAAATTACGTTGACAATATTTATCTCTACTCTTATTCTCTATAATATGGAAAATGATAAAACTAATAAAACCAGACAAATTTATGCAATAGTTAGTGAAGATATATATCTCGCATCTAAAGCTAAAGCTACAGAACTAAGATTACCTCTAAGGAAGTTTATTGAATTAGCACTTGAGAAAGCTTTAAATATTAATTCTAATGAAAATTTTAATCAAGAATCAGACTTTAGAAAAACAAACAAGAAATCTATATGGCAAGATGAATATCTTAAAATGCAATTACAACAACCTATAGGTTCTCCAATTGAATTAACCGAAGAAGAAGCAAACAAAATTCTTTTTAATAATGATTCAGAATAAATAAAACCCATGTCCAAAATTTTATTAGACAAAACTATATTTATTGATTTTTTTAACGAAGATATATCAGCTCGAAATATTATGAAAAAAATCATAGAAAAAGAGATTTCAGGTTCTGTTTCACCAATCACTCTATATGACATATGGAAAATGGAACAATTTAATAGAAAGTATGAAATAAGTATTACAGCTATGTTAAAATTTATTGATATAGCTACTCTATCAATTTCTGCTGCTAAAACTGCTGGAAATCTAACATCTAAATTAAACCTAGATATTAATCATGAAAATGACATTTACTTATCCTCTTTAATAGTTGCTACTGCTCAAGAGAGAAAAGAATTAATATGTACTAGAAATATTGACTTATATAATAAATTTGATATTGAAATTTACGAATATTAAATATTTGATTTAATATTTTCTGCTAAATTTTTAGTAACTCCTTTAATTAAAGTCATAGAACTTATATCAGCTTTCCTAATACCATCTATAGAACCAAATTCTTTTAATAACCTTTTCCTAATTACTGGTCCAATCCCTGGCACGGCATCTAAAACAGATATATTACTTTTACCAGATCTTAAATTCCTATGAAATGTTATTGCAAATCGATGTGCTTCATCTCTTATATTTTGTATTAAATGTAAAGCAGGTGATCGAGAATTTAATACAATAGGTTCTAACATTTCTGGTATAAATATCTCTTCATTTTCTTTAGCTATACTTGCCAAAGCAATAGAATTAATGCCTAATTCTAAAAACACACTTAAAGCAACTCCTAAATGTCCCTTACCTCCATCTATCAAAACTAAATCAGGAACTAGGTTCCATTTAGATAATGGATTATTATTAACTTCACTAACTTCATCATCATTTTTTAACCTAATAAACCTTCTTAGTAGCATTTCTCTCATCATAGCATAATCATCTATTCCCATAATATTTTTTATTTTGAACTTTCTATAATCAGATTTTTTTGGCAAGCCTTCTTCAAACACTACCATGCTACCAACTGGGTTGGTACCAGAAACATTTGAAATGTCATAGCATTCTATCCGAGTAGGATCTTTTACTAAACTGAGTTCTTCTTTTAATTGAATAAAAGCTAAATTAATTTGTGAATTTTTATAATTTTTTTGATTTTTATATTTAGATAATCCATATGAAGCATTTTCATAAACCATATTCAATAATTTTCTTTTTGTTCCTCTTTTAGGTACAATTATTTTTACTTTTGATTTACGTTTATCACTGAGCCAAACTTCTAATAAATTGCTATCTTGAAGAGGGTATTGGATTATAACTTCAGGAGGTATATAAGAATTTTTATCATAAAATTGTTTTATAAAAGCATTTAATATATCTTCGTCTAATTCATGTTTGATGTCACTCATCATAAAATTATCTTTGCCTACTAATTTTCCTGAACGAACAAAAAACACCTCTATCCAAGAATTATTTAAAGATTTATCTGATGATATTGCAATAATATCTGCATCATGATTCTCAACAAATAAAACTCGTTGCTTTTGATTTATATTTTGTATAGATTTCAATTGATCTCTCAATATAGCTGCTTTTTCAAAATTCAAATCATCTGATGCTTTTAACATACGATTATGGATATCTTTAATTAAGTTATCAGTTTTACCTTCTAGAAATAGTACTACTTGACTTATGATTTCTAAATATTCATCTTCAGAAATTGCACCTATACATGGACCCAAACATCTATTAATATGAAAATCCAAACACGGAGTTTTATCAGTACCAGTTATGGTTTTACTACAAGATCTATATGGAAAAAGTTTCTTTAATAAATTTAAAGTACTTCTTACACTTTTAGCACTTGCATATGGGCCAAAATACCTACTACCATCTTGTTTGATTTCTCTAGTTATATATATTTTTGGAAATTTCTCAGACATATCCACTTTAATAAATGGATAAGTCTTATCATCTTTTAATCTTATATTAAATTTAGGCTTATGTTGCTTAATAAGATTATTTTCTAATATTAATGCCTCTTGTTCAGAATTAGTAATAATCACTTCAAAATCAAAAATATTATTTACTAAATTACTCGTCTTAATATCAAATTTATTTGGATTAGTAAAATATGAATTTACTCTATTTTTTAAATTCTTAGCTTTACCCACATAAATAATTATTTTTGATGAATTGCGCATTAAGTATACACCTGGTTTATCAGGAAGATTATTAATACGCTCTAAAAATTTTTCTTTTATCATAAGAATTTAGATTTAATTAATCTGAACAGTAAAAATTTTTAAATATAAAAATATTGTCTAATAAAACTATGGAATAGCGACAGTTAGGATCCCTAATAAAACAGCAATCAAACCTGTAAAAAGCGTAACTCGTCTTAATTCAAAAAACAAATTATTGTCGAAAACAGCCACAGATTCCTTTTTATTTATGGGTTTAGGAGCAGGGGAACTAAATTCAGAATTTTCTTTAACCATTTGATCAGGTTCATTTAAATTATTAGCTTTTTCTAAATCAAATGTTTTGACATTAGGCTTTGAAATTTTTTTTCTTTTCCTAATATTGCTTTGTCTTATAGCAGCTTTACGAGATTTACTTGGCATTTAGTACTCCTATCAATAATATATTAAGCTTACATTATATTATATATATAGTCCATAATATTCATATAGACCTAGGGTGTGCTTTATGAAATTGATCACGCAAATGTTCATCAGTTAAATGAGTGTAAATCTGAGTAGTTGTTATACTTGAATGTCCCAAAAGCACCTGAACATGTCGTAAAGATGCCCCGCCATGTAATAATTGTGTAGCAAAGCTATGTCTAAAAACATGAGGATGTATTTTATTATAATTTAAATTTAACTTTTTTGCATAATTTTTTAAAATAAACCAAAACCCTTGCCTTGTTAATTTTCTACCTAAGCGATTCAAAAAAAGAGCTTTTTCATTTCGTAAATTAGTAAATTCAGGTCTATATTTATTGATATAATTTTTTAAAGCAATATTAGAGTTTTCATGAATAGGTAAAATACGTTCTTTTAATCCTTTACCCATACATCTTATACGTTGATTATTAAGATCAACATCACTAATCTTTAAATTTACTAATTCACTAACTCTTATGCCTGTAGCAAACAATAATTCTAACATAGCAAAATCTCTATAACCTTCTTTTGTTTTATTAGTTAATACAAAATCAAACAAAGTATTTATTTCATCTAAAGTCATTACTTCAGGTAACTTAGATGTGTTACGAGGTGACTTAATTTCTTCTGTAGGATCATTGGTAATTATATTATCTTCCAATAAAAAACTAAAAAATGTTTTCAAAGATGCCAATCGTCTAGCTCTTGTTGAATCAGAAAGACCTATACTCATAAGTTGAAATAAATATCTTGTTATAAATTCGTGATTAACATCAGACCATTTAATTTCAAAAGGGGTTTTACCTAAAAATAAAATAAAACAATTTATATCATGATTATATGCTGAAATAGTATTAGATGATAACCCACGCTCAACTCTTAAATGTTCTATAAATGCAACTAATTGACTGTTCAATTTATAACCTTAAACCATATATATTAATAAAATAAATATCATATATCTCTAAATATTTAAACATATATTATAATTATTATATAAATATTTTATTGTCCTTATCTAACAAATTTTATAAAATAAATACTAAATACTATTGAAAAATTACTCAATATAAAAGTAAATTATATCTATAGAAATTACTTATATAAGTTGTAAAAATATATGATACCTATTGACATAGATCCCAATCTTGCAGTTTGGGGAACATTAATTATAAGTTGGCACGGTTTTTTTAGCTTACTTGCAGTTATAACTGCATTAATACTTGTCGCAAGATGGGCGCCAACAAAAAATATTGATCCTGATGATATTTATTCTATAGCTGCATGGGGAATATTAGGTGGAATAATAGGAGCAAGAATTGTACATGTTATTGATAACTGGTCATATTACACCAATGATCCATATCAAGTAATTGCCATATGGAAAGGTGGTATAGGTATTTGGGGGGCTATTCTAGGAGGATTTATTGGTGCAGCTATATATACAAAGATCAAAAATAAACCTGTTGGCATAATTGCAGATCTCACAGCTCCAGCATTACTGTTAGCTCAAACGATAGGTAGGCTAGGTGATATAGTAAATGGAGAACATTGTGCAAAAGCTACTGAGTTATTCTTCGGTTTTATATGGACATCTCCAGATAGTAATGCTGCTTTTTGCTCTAACCCTACAGGTATTTCTGTCCATCCTGTAATAGGGTATGAAATTTTATGGAATTTATCAGTTTTATTCATAATTTGGCAGTTAAAAAATAAAATTAGTCCTCCCGGAATGTTGTTTACAATTTACTTATTTCTATATGCAATTGGTAGATTTATAATAACATTCTTTAGAGATGACAAAGTTTGGGCATTAGGATTACAAGAAGCACATTTTATTTCATTATTAGTATTATTAATTACATCAATAATACTAATAATGAAATTCAAATTTATACCCATTAAAGAAAGAAATAATATGTATAATCAAGAGCAAAATAATATCAAAAAACTATCGGGCACACGAGCTGAAAGAAGAAGAAAAAAATAATTATACTTTAATCTCTATAAATTCTATTCAAACTTCTTAAATATTAAAGATGTATTATGTCCACCAAAACCAAATGAATTACTCATAGCATAATTTATATCTAAATTTTTAAAACCACTAGGAGTATAATCTAAATCACATTCTGGATCTGAATTTTCTAAATTTGCTGTAGGATGAATCATAGAATTTTTTATTGACAAACTAGTAACAGCAGCTTCAATAGCTCCACTAGCTCCAAGCAAGTGACCGACCATAGATTTAGTAGAATTAATTGAAATATTGTATGCTTGGTCACCAAATACGGATTTCATCGCCATAGTTTCAAATTTATCATTTAGTGGTGTTGAAGTTCCATGTGCATTAATATAATTAATCTCGTCTTTTGAAATTGAAGCACCATTAATTGCTTTATTCATTGCCCTAGCTCCACCTTCACCACCAGGTGCAGGCTGAGTAATATGATGAGCGTCAGCTGAGGCTCCATAACCAACTATCTCTGCTATTGGTTTTACACCACGATTAATAGCATTTTCCAATTTTTCTAAAACTAAAATAGCCGAACCTTCCCCTAAAACAAAGCCGTCACGATTCAAATCAAACGGCCTAGAAGCTGATTCAGGTTTATCATTAGATTTGGATAAAGCTTTACAAGCACTAAATCCAGCTACTCCAATAGGACAAATTGCAGCTTCTGAACCTCCAGCAAAAACAACATCAACATCATCTCTTTTAATAGCTTCATAGGCTAATCCTATAGTATCTCCAGAGCTAGCACATGCTGAAACAACACTGTAATTAGGTCCTTTAGCTCCAATCATCATAGAAATCTGACCTGAAGCCATATCTGGCAGCATCATAGGAACTAAAAATGGACTAATCCTAGAAGGACCTTTCTCAAACAAAACCTGATTTTGTTCTGATAATGTAATTATCCCCCCAATACCACTAGCAATCATAACTGATATTCTATTTTGGTTATTAGGATTTATTTTGATTCCTGAATTTTCAATGGCTTCTAATGTAGCTACACCAGCAAGTTGAACAAATCTATCCATTCTTCTAGCTTCTTTTTTACCAAAACATTCTATGGGATCAAAATTTTTAACTTCTGCTGCAATTGTAGTTTCAAAATTACTCGTATCAAAAGTAGTAATCTGTGAAATTCCAGATTTACCTTTTATTAAATTACTCCATGTAATTTCTGACGTAAGACCAATTGGACTAATAATACCTACTGAGGTAACTACTACTCTATTAATCATGTATGATTCTCCAATATTTTGTTTATAATTATATATATTCTAACCAATTTAAAATAATATAGTATCATAAATAAACATTGATATTTAAAGGTAAATAACTTGACAAATAAAACATCTTATACATTCGTAATAGAAACTCAAGGTTGTAAATTAAACCAATCAGATTCTTTAAATATAACTAATACTTTATTAGAATCGGGGTATTTAATGTCTGATACAAATAAATATGCTGACATATTTATATTAAATAGTTGTACTGTAACTCATATAGCCGATAGAAAAGCTAGAAATAAAATCAGGAATTTCAAAAAACATAACCCAGAATCAACTATTGTAGCCACAGGGTGCTATGCAGAACGTTCACCAGATTTTCTTAAATCAATGGAAGAGGTAGACTTAGTAATATCAAATAAAGATAAAGAACAAATTACTACTGAAATCTCTAAAATATTAAATATTGATCAAGAATTCATCCAACCTTTTCCTAGTAATTTAATTAAAAACCCAAAATTAAAGACACGAGCAATGGTAAAAATACAAGAAGGTTGTGATCAAATATGTTCATATTGTATTGTACCTATAGTTAGAGGCAGAGAAAAGAGTATCCCCTTAAAAGATATTGTTAATCGTATCAATAAACTCTCCTCAATGGGATATAAAGAAATTGTATTAACTGGAACACAATTGGGTTCATACGGTTTTGAATTTAAAAATATTAAAATAATAAACCTGTTAAAAACTATTATTAGTGATACAGATATTCAAAGGTTACGTATTTCTTCACTTCAACCCCAAGATTTAAGCTCAGGTTTATTAGAACTTTGGGAAAACCCTAGATTATGCCCACATATACATATACCTCTACAAAGTGGAAATAATAATTTATTAAAGCAAATGCGTAGAAGATACACAGTAGAAATTTTTAATCAAACAATATACCTGGTAAGAAGTAAAATACATAATGTTTCAATTACTACAGATGTAATTGCTGGATTTCCTGGTGAAGATGACAAATCTTTTCAAGACACCTATGATCTTTGCAAAAAAATTAAATTTTCAAATATGCATATTTTTCCTTATTCTAAAAGGCCAAAAACAAGTGCAGCATATTTTAATAATGATACCCCCTCAGATATAAAATCAAATAGAGTAAAAGCTTTAATTGATCTCAATAATAATAATAAAAGATTATTTGAACAAAGTTTTGATAACTCAGTTAGAAAAGTATTATGGGAAGAATCATATATAGAGAATAATAAAAAATACTGGACAGGTTTGACTGACAATTATCTAAAAGTTAAAACAGTAGAAAATAATAATATTCGAAATAAAATTACAAAAGTGAAATTAAATTATATAGATAATGAATTACAAGGTAAGATTATATCTTAAGATAATTCAATTGGTTCAAATCTCATAGTTCCATTTTGACCACTTATATATCCTGATTTATATTCTAAACTATGGCCAAAAATCAGTAACCATCCATTACCAAGCGATGTTTCTAATATTTTCAATTTTTGCTCTAGGGTATCATTTGGTTTCTCATCCTTAGCTGATATATATGAAGGATCTAAATGATAAGGAGTTGGAATTAAATCCCCAACATAAGCAATTTTTTCACTTCCTTTTTGAATTAAAACAATCTGGTGACCTGCTGCAGGACCGTCATTAACTTCAACTGACACACCAGGTATTATCATTGAATTACCATCAATAATCTGAAGTTGGTCTTTTTCATAGAGAGGCATAAAGTCATCTTGAAAATAATTCCCCTCAAACCTCTGTCCAGGGTTATTAGCTTTATCCCAAGCTGATTTTTGTACAATATATTTAGCTTTAGGAAATGATGGCACGGCAACTCCTGTACGATCTAATTTAGTTGCACCGCCAGCATGATCAAATTGCAAAGAAGTTAAAATTATTATATCTATATCTCTGGCTGTTAGACCAAGCGACCTAATACCTCTTAATAATTTGTTCCCATTTAATCCATATTGTTCTTTTAAAAGATCTGTACGTTTAGAGCCTGCACCTGTATCAATTAAAATATTACTTTGTGGTGTTTTGATGACTAATGAATTCAATGCTAATTTAACACGATTCCTGCGATCAGGCTTTATAAATTTCTCCCATTTAATTTTAGGTATCTGCCCAAAAACTTCTCCTCCATCAACGTGAAAAACACCATCTGAAATGATATTTATAGTTGACGTACCAAGATTCATTTTTACCACCTTTGTATTAAAAAGTATTAGTCACAAAAAAAAAATTATTAATAAAATACTAATTTTTTCAAGATAATAAAAATAAAAATTTTTGTCAAGTAATTAACTATTTTTGAGACTATTTATAGTTAATTCCAAAGCATGAATAGTTTTTTTAAGATCATCTTCTTCATGAGCTGAAGATATATAGAATTTTGAATTTCCTTTTAAAACCCCATTTTGTAATAATAATTTATTAAAATTAACCATACGAGACTTATCAGAACTAAGTGTTGATCTATAATCTATTATTTCATTATCGGTAAAATAAATATCAAATAATGCTCCAACTCCAGTAATTTTCGCTGGAATTTTTGATATCTCAAATAATTCCTTTAATGATTGCATTATTTTATTTCCTGTTTTAAATATTTTAATATAAGTATCAGGTTTTTTTAATTCATTCAATGTAGCTAATCCAGCTATAGCAGCAATTGGATTACCATTTAAAGTACCAATTTGTGGTACAAAACGATTACCAGGAGATTCTATATAATCAAAATGAGACATCATATCTAGCCGCCCACACACAGCAGTAAGCGGAAAACCTCCTGAAACTGCTTTACCTACAGTGCATAAATCTGGAGTGACATTATAGTATTCTTGAGCACCGCCATAAGAAAATCTAAACCCAGTAACAGTTTCATCAAAAATTAAAGGTATCTCATATGATTTAGTAACTTTTCTTAGCTCATCTAAAAAGCCTGGGATAGGAGGAATAGATCTTTGAAAAGGTTCAATAATTACGCCAGCTAATTCATCTTTATGTTTTTCGATAATATCTGTAGTTATAGATATATCATTAAAAGGTGCAATTAATATTTCAGATTCAATAGATTTAGGTATTCCTGCAGAATCAGCACTAGCTAATGGAAAAGGTTTCAAGTCTGAAGGACTCATACTCATAAGAGCATAATCATTCATCCCATGAAAACCTCCTTCGAATTTTAAAATTTTGTCTTTGTTTTTAAATGCTCTAGCAATCCGCATAGCATATAAAGTTGCCTCAGTACCTGTAGAACAAAACCTCACTGTTTCAGCACATTTAATAGCCTTAACAATTTCCTCAGCAAGTAATATTACTTGCTCATTTCCTGCAAAAAAAGTAAAACCCAAATCAAGTTGCTTTTTTATTGCTGAAATCACATTAGGATTTGAATGGCCTATAAGCATTGGACCAGAACCTAAAAGGTAGTCTATATACTCGTTGCCATTAATATCCCATATCTTGCTACCTAAGCCGTTTCTAATAATTGGTTCATAATCCTTTAAATTGCCTAATGAACCTCCTGCTAGGTATTGAGTATATTTTTGTTTCAGCTGATTACTGTTTAATTTATTTTCATCAAAACTTATCATTAAAACTCCAATAATAATTAATCTTTATGAATAGCTAAAAATAGCTAAAATTTATTAGTTCCTATATAATTAAGTTCAAAATTATAAACTAAGTATAACAAATTTGAGTCACAAATGAACATTAAAATTATATCTAAAAATCAAATTAAAAAGACAGGAACTCTCGTAATCCCTTTATTTGAAGACATCCCATTATCAAAATTACCTGAAAATATTTTAGATAAAACAATAAAAAATCATGTCAGCAATATAATAAAGCAAATCAATGATTACAAATCCATTGGCAAAATTAATATTTCTCCTATAATAAATCACAATAATTATAATAATATTTTAATATTAGGTTTAGGAAATTCTAAAAAATTATCTATGAATACTTTTAGATCAACTTTTTCTGAAGCTACTAGAAAATTAAGAGATTTATTTTCCAAAAATATATATTTTTTATCTATGGAAAATTTATACCAAAATAACTCTCCTATAGAATTTGGTCAAGCAATTGCTGAATCGGTATACTTAGGTTTATACGAATTTAACAAATACAAATCCCAAATAGAAAAAATAAATATCCAAAATATTTTTATTTTAGAAGAGAATAAAAATAAATATAATGAACTTAAATTGGGTATTAATAAAGGACAAATCATATCAAATTCAGTTAATTTATGTAGAGATTTAGTAAATGAACCTGCTAATTACATGACCCCAACCCAATTTGCTGAAGAAGCTACTAAAATTGCTATCAATACTGACATATCCATAAAAATTCTTGAGGAATCTGATATGAAAAGTCTTGGCATGGGAGCCATATTAGGTGTAGCACAAGGAAGTAAAGAACCTGCAAAATTTATTATTATGAATTATGAAGGTGATGCAAATAATAAATCAAATCATATAGGACTTGTTGGAAAGGGAATTACATTTGATAGTGGTGGCATAAGTATAAAGCCTTCAAGAAATATGGGAGACATGAAAGGAGATATGGCCGGTGCTGCTGCAGTTATCTCATCAATACAAGCAATAAGCAAACTTAAACTAAAAATCAATGTCACCAGTATAGCTGTTGCTACAGAAAATATGCCTGGAGGGAATGCTCAAAGACCAGGTGACATAGTTAAAACATTTAGCGGGAAGACAATTGAAATAGATAATACTGATGCAGAAGGCAGACTGATTTTGGCGGATGCAGTTGCTTATGCAAATTCGATTGGCATTAAAAAAATTATCGATATTGCAACATTGACTGGTGCTATTAGTGTAGCACTAGGTAATATATGTACTGGAGTATTTGGTAATAATCCAAAATTTATATCAGAATTAATTAAATCAAGTAAAAGTACTGGAGAAAAGTTTTGGGAATTACCTATATTTGAAGAATACAGAGAACAATATAAAAGTAATGTTGCTGATTTAAAAAATACCGGAGGAATGTACGCAGGTGCAACTACTGGCGCAATGATAATTGGTGAATTTATTGAAAATTCATCTTGGATTCATTTAGATATTGCCGCAACGTCAAAATCTAATACTACCAAAGGTCCTAATATAAAAGGATCTACTGGAGTTCCAGTTAGAACAATTATTGAACTGGCTAATAGAATGCAAAAAAAAATATAAACTAAGATAATTGATGATATGATTTACCTATGTTAACATCTATTTTATTATGAAAAAAAATAAAGCATGGACATTTATAACTAACCACGGATTAGTATTAAGTTACATTTATAAACATCCTAGTCATACTTGTCGAGAAATATCAGATGAGATTGGTATAACTGAAAGAACTGCTCATAATATAATAATCGATCTCGAATCTGCTGGATATATAATTAAGAATAAAGAAGGAAGGAAAAATTTATATACTATAAAATCAAATCTTCCTTTGAGACATCATACTACAAAAGATAATTTAGTTGATGATTTACTAATTGCTATTAATATTGCTCATAAAAATTAGTTTCTCTTGGTGAGTGTGGCCAAGTAGGTTAAGGCGCCAGGTTGTGGCCCTGGAGATCAAGGGTTCGAATCCCTTCACTCACCCCATCTATAAAATATATTTTTTATTTATATTAACTAGCGCCCGTAGCTCAGGGGACAGAGCATCGGTCTTCGGAACCGAGTGTCGGGGGTTCGAATCCCTCCGGGCGTGTACCTTAAGTCAAACCATTATTTGATATTTATAACGCTTAAAACTATACTATAAAAACTTAAAATATCATTTGTTGTAGTAAATTCTTATCTAAAATGAAACTTGTTAATTTTGGAAAATTAGGTAAAGTAAGTAGATTAAGCCTCGGAGGTGCAGGCCTTGGCCAGGTATGGGGAAAAACTACACGTAAAGAGAGTATTGCTACATTAATACAAGCTTTAGATTCTGGAATTAATTTAATTGATATGGCACCTACATATGGAAATAACGAAGCAGAATTAGTTTTAGGTGAAGCGTTATCAGGAAAAATACCTAAAGGCATAAAAGTTACAACCAAATGCAAAATATCAAATACTGATCCTTTAAAAATTTATGACTTATTAGATAAAAGTATTACAAATAGCTTATCAAGAATGAAAATAAATTATGTCGATATATTTTTTATGCATAATGGAATAGTTGACGATAATCAAAAAGATAACTATAGTCATTCGTATAAATCAATATTTGACAATTATATAGTAGATGCTTTCGAAAAACTTGTTAGTGATGGACGAATTAAAAGTTGGGGTATAACAGGAATTGGAGAACCTAAAACACTGATAAAAGTTTTGAAAAACGATCCTCAGATTGATTACATTCAAGTAGTTGCAAATATGTTAAATTCTGCTGGTAACCTTCATTATTTTTCTGGACCTTCATATTCAAGAGAAATAATACAAGAAGCAGTAAAAGCGGGTGTTTATGTATTAGGAATTCGACCAGTGCAAGCTGGAGCATTAACAGATAAAATAGATAGAGACTTACCTCTAGACCATCCAGAATCCATAGATTATATAAAAGCTTCTAAAATTAGAGATATTGATAAAGAATTAGGTGTTTCAACTGCTTCTTTAGCACATCATTATGCATTATCTATAAATGGGCCTTCTACTATTGTCCTTGGAGTAAAAAACAGGAAAGAATTAAATGAATGTATTGAAGTAGAAAAATTTGGCAATATGCAACCAAGTATGATTAAGCGACTAGATAATATTATAGCTACCCTAAATCCATAATATTAATATTTCATAAATGAGGAGCAAAAAATGTCCAAAATAAAACACCCATTAGAGGAAAATCAAACAATTAGAATATTAATTAACCAAAAGTGTAAAATGAGAGATGGTGTTGAACTAGCGACTGACGTGTATCTACCTTATAAAAAAGGTAAATACCCAACAATCATTAACCGAACTCCCTATAATAAAGCTGATTATGAACTTAATGTTGCTCATTTAATTAAATATGCTCAACAAGGTTACGCTGTAGTTACTCAAGATGTAAGGGGACGTTTTGGATCACCTGGTGAATTATATGCTTTTATAAATGAATATAATGACGGAACTGATTGTATTGAATGGGTAACTCAACAGCCTTGGTATAATGGCAAAATTGGAGGGGTGGGAGGATCTTACGTAGCATTAACTCAATGGCAAGCAGCACAGGGTGTTGGTAATAAGTTTTCAGCATTATTAACTCAGGTTGGATATTCTAATACATACCATAACTGGGTGTATACAGGTGGAGCTTTCCAATTGGCATTTAACCTTTCTTGGGGGCTAGCAATTTCTGCTAAAACACACCAAAGAGTATTTATGTATTCCCCACCTGGAATAAACCAAGCTGATTTATTTTATCATCTTCCTATTAAAGACATACCAAATAAAGCTGGAAGAACAAGTAAACATTGGGACGATTGGATTTCTCACCCATCATATGATAATTATTGGAAAAGTCTTAAACCTATAGATGAAAATTATTCATCGATAGACACCCCAGTTCTTAATATAGCTGGTTGGTATGATGTGTTTTTACAAGGTAATTTAAATAATTTCATGGGTGTTCAAAAGCATGGGAAAAGTAAAAAGACAAGAAATTCTCAAAAATTAATTGTTGGTCCATGGATACATAATTACGGAAATTACGGTTCAGAATCAGTGACTATTAATACTGACTTTGGAATAAATTCATTAATTGATCTAAAGACAGAAGAAAAAAGATGGTATGACTATTGGTTAAAAGGTATAGACAATGGAATAATGGATGAACCCAAAGTTAAAATTTTTGTAATGGGTATAAATAAATGGCGTGAAGCTAACACATGGCCTTTACCTAATACAAAATATACTCCTTATTATATACACAGCCAAGGAAATGCTAATTCATTATTCGGAGATGGCTTATTAGATACAAAAAAACCACACAAAGAGAAAACAGATAAATATATCTATGATCCAGAACACCCAGTTATTACTTTAGGAGGAAGCACATGCTGCTCAGAAGATACCGTTGCAGTAAGTTTAGGTCCCAAGGATCAACGTCAAAATGAAGCAAGACCAGATGTGTTAGTTTATTCAACTGAAATTCTTAAGGAAAATATAGAAATTACTGGTCCAGTTAAAGCGACAATTTATGCAGCATCCGATGCAAAAGACACTGATTTTACAGTTAAATTAGTTGATGTTTACCCTGATGGATATGCAATGAATATAGCTCAAGGTATACAAAGAGCTAGATATCGAGAAAGTTGGGATAAACCATCTTTGTTAAAGCCAAATAAAGTATATAGATATGACATAGATTTATGGTCAACCAGTAATTGCTTCCAAAAAGGACATAAAATTAGAATTGAAATATCTAGTAGCAATTTTCCACAATTTGACAGGAATCCAAATACAGGGAATCAATTTGGCATTGATTCTGAAATGAAAAAAGCTAAACAAACGATATATCATGATGAAAATTTTCCATCTTTCATTTTATTACCTGTTATAAATTAAATAATTAATAATATTTAATTTAATAGGTTGACTTATAACAGTTGATTATAGTTATATTATATTTAAAATTCACTGAGGGAGATATTTATGGAAAATATATTAACTAGTACAACTCTACCAGAAATAGCTACTCTAATATTGTTAATATTATCGGGTATAATTATTGTAGTAGCGTTAATCAATAATCTAATTTACCTAATAAAAAACTAAATGAATGAAAAAATATTTAAATCTAGGTCTACAGTTTATTCAACAAATGGAATTGTCTGTTCAACATCTCCCCAAGCAGCTTCAACTGGCATAAACATATTGTCTTCAGGAGGAAATGCATTTGATGCAGCTATTGCTGTAGCTGCTGTAGAATGCATAACAATTCCTGGAATGTGCGGATTTGGTGGAGAAGTTTTTTCCATATTTTACAATGCTAAAACTGGTACTACACATGGATTGACTTCTACGGGGGCAGCACCTCAAAAAGCAACCTCAGAATATTTCATGTCTAAAGGCTTTTCTTCAATGCCTGACATAGGTCCTTTATCGGTATCTCCTCCTGGTGAACTTTCTGCTTACAAATACATTAATGAAAACCTTGGCACTCTAAAATTAGCTGATTTAATTAGTCCCGCAATAAACTATGCAGAAAAAGGTCATGCTGTAAGCCCTAGAGCTGCAAAAATATTTGAAGATTCAAAAGCACGAATTTCACAATTCCCATCTTCTTCCAAAATCTTCTTAAAAGATGATGGCAATGTTTATAAACAAGGTGAATTATTCAAAAATAATGACTTAGCTAATACTCTTAAATATATAAAAGATTATGGAATAGATTCATTTTATAAAGGAGAAATAGCTGAAAAAATTGTAAAAGAATTTAAAGCTGCAGGAGGTATTTTAGATAAAGATTCTCTTATTAATCAAAAAGTAGAAATTTACAAGCCTATAACTACTACATATAGAGATTTTACTATATCTGAAAACAGGCCTCCATCTCAAGGTATGTTACTTTTAGAAATGTTAAATATAATCGAAGATTTCAACCTGTATTCATATGAACATTTAGACCCAAATGCAATTCATCTAATGATAGAAGCAAAAAAAAGAGCATTCGCTGATAGAAACCATTATTTAGCTGACACAAAAATAAAAAATGTACCTTTAGATGTTTTGATTTCAAAAGAATTTGCTAAAAAAAGAAAATCTACTATAAACATTAATAATGCAAGTTCCAATATAGCTCCAGGACCTATAATTTCTGAAGGAAATGATACAAGTTACTTTTGCATAATTGATAAAGAGGGAAATGCTGTTTCATTTATTCATAGTTTATACAGTGGTTTTGGATCAGCATTTGTAGCTGAAGGAACAGGTATAGTATTTAATAATAGACAACAAGGGTTTAGATTAAATCAACCAAAACACCCAAATAATGTAGAGCCAGGGAAAAGGCCCATGCACACATTAAATGCTTACATTGTATTAAAAGATAATAAGCCAATTATTATTTCTGGCACACCTGGTGCAGACTTTCAACCTCAAGGGAATTTACAAATTATCACATCAATCATAGATTATAACTTAGATCCTCAACTAGCAATTGATGCTCCTAGATGGTATAGCACTCCAGGAAGCCATCCAACAGAAATACATAATGCTTATACAGTGCAAGTAGAACCATCAATGCCTAAATATGTTACCGACATTCTTTCAAATAAAGGACATTCAATTACATGGGGACAAGAAGGAATAAGTCATGGAATAGTACAACTAATATGCGTAGACCAAAAGACTGGTATTTTTTCAGGAGCTTCTGACCCAAGGGGCGATGGATATGCTGCAGCGTTATAATATTTTAATTTTTCAAATTAACCTTATAACTTATAGGAATTACAGAAAGACATATAACAAAAATTAAATAAATAGTAACTTGAATATTAAATATGTCTGAAATTATTCCGAAAATCAGAGGAGATATAGAACCCATTCCTTCAGTGGCAGTATAATATATACCAAAATATTTGCCTCTTTGCTTAATGTCAGTTACACGAGCAACAGAACCATAAAAAACAGATGAAGTACCGTTCAAACCAATCCCTAGAAAAAATACTAAGAATATTGCAATTTTATAATCAATAAATAATATTGCTAATAATGAAAATGAAGTTAATATTTTTGTAATTACAATAACATTAATTGGGGGGAAATAATCGCTTAACTTACCAGAAAACACTTTACCCAATGCCCCTCCCATATAAATAATAATAAAAATTGAAGTAGTATTTTTCAAATCCATACCTTGTGAAATAAGTAAAAATGGAATAAAAGTTAAAACAGTATTTCTAACTACAGAATCAAGTGATCCTGCAAGCATTAGCTTAATAAAGTTAAATAGCGAATTTTCTCCTTGCATTTGAGGTGGTTGAGTATTGTTTTTATCCACATTTATTTGATTCTTATGAATAAATATCAATCTATGAATAGGTAATAAAGTTAAAATTATTAAAGACACCCCAAATAGACCTACTGACAATAAGCAAGTTTGCCATCCCCATCTAAGAATAATAATACTCACAACAATTGGTGCAATAATTTTTCCTATATCTCCAGAGAAATTTAAAATTCCAATTGAAGTATATTGCTTATTTTTATTAAAAATACTAGAAACTAGCCTTGAAGCAACGGGATGCTGAAATCCTCCTCCAAAACCAGTGACAAGAGATAATACTAGTAATAAATAATAAGTAGATGTAATGCTAATTCCGATAAGTCCAATACCCACCCACAAATTCCCAATAGATAAAATCCAAAACTCACTCATATAATCAGCTATTAAACCTGCAGGGAATTGCAACATTGATGATGCACCCATTACTGCTGTTTTAATCAATCCAATTTGAGAATATTTTAGTTCTAAATCTTCGGCGATAAAAGGAAGTAAAGGATAAAATATAGCTAAATATAAGTCATTCAATACATGAGTTATAGATGCATAAATTAATATTTTCTTTGGAAAATCTAATTTCATTTAAATTTATTAATTGAATATTTATAAATTATTGATTAATAACTTCACATAATAATGTGATTTTTGATAATATACAACTAATTAAAACAATGATTCTTTTAATAAAGGATTAAATCATGCCATCATTCGATATAGTATCAAAAACAGATTTAAATGAAGTTGACAATGCAATAAATATGGTTAATAGGACTATCCAAACTAGATTTGATTTTAAAGGTTCGAATTCTAGTATAGAACGTTCTAATGAGAACCTTACTCTATTAGCAAATGACGAAATGCAAATAAAGCAATTAATTCAATTACTTGAAGAAAATTTATCTAAAAGAAAAATTGACAAACGAGCATTAGAATACCATGCACCTGAGAATGCATCTGGAGGGACAATTAGACAAAACGCTAATATAAAACAAGGAATAGATCAAGAAATTGCTAAAAAGATATCTAAATACATTAAGTCAAATAAATTAAAAGTTCAAATATCCATCCAAGGAAATGAGCTCAGAGTTACAGGTAAAAAACGAGATGATTTACAAACTGTTATAGAATTAGTAAAAAAAATGGATATAGAAATCCCTTTACAGTACATAAACTTTAGAGAATAAAAATACATGTAATGATAATTAATAGGAGAATTTATGCATTCAGAATTCCTTAGTAATGAAGAAATAGTACAAAAAGCCAAGAAAAATCTTGTCCAAGGGGCATGGGATTACTTAGCAGGAGGATCCGAATCAGAGACTACTATGCGTAGGAATAGACTTGCATTTGATAAAATTGCATTTCGACCAAGAGTACTAATTAATGTATCTAAAATTGATACCCAAACTACAATATTAAATGAAAAATTACGTATTCTAATTTTATTAGCTCCTATTGGATCTTTACAGACTTTCACACAAAAAGGTGGAGCTGCAGCCAGTAAAAGTGCATCTGACTTTGGAATAGTTCATGTTGTAAGTTCTGTAACAGAACCAAGTTTAGAAGAAATTGCTGCAGTTAGTAATAGCCCTAAAATCTACCAATTATATATTCATGGTGATTGGGGTTGGACTAAAGAAATGATACAAAGGGCTAAATCTGCGGGGTACAAAGCTTTATGTATAACTGTAGATACTGCAAGTTATAGCAGAAGAGAAAGACCAATGCTCAATGATTATATACCTTTTTCACAACAAACATCTGAGGCTTCAAAATCAGAGGTTAATAAATTTGGACAAATTGATGGAGATCTGAAAGCATTTAGCATGGCTTCAGTAACCTGGGATACTATCGATAAAATAAAAAAAGAATGGGGAAAGCCATTATTATTAAAAGGTATTGCTACTAAAGAAGATGCAAAAATTGCACTAGAACATGAAATAGAATGTATTTGGGTTTCAAATCATGGGGGAAGGCAATTAGACCATGGTCAAGGCACTATGGAAATGCTACCCGAAATTGTTGACACAGTAGCAGGAGAAGCTGAAATCATTGTTGATGGAGGTGTTCTAAGAGGAAGTGACATAGTAAAAGCTATAGGAATGGGAGCAAATGCTGTAGCCATTGGTAAAATGCAAGGTTGGGGATTAGCAGCAGGAGGATCAAAAGCATTAACTAGATCATTAGAAATTTTAGAAGAAGAAATGGTAATAGCTATGGGACTATTAGGCACCCCAAGTATAAAAGATATAACACCTAACCATTTGTGCTCTTCAGATCCTGTAGTTCACGCGCATGAAATGAGTGCATGGACAAATATGCCAGGCGGAAGAATATTCTAATTTAAATATGAATTTTGATATTTTAATTAAAAATGGAACAATAATCGATGGAACTGGTAACATTAGATACAATGCTGATGTTGGAATATCTAAAAAGAAAATAGTTGCTATAGGAAATTTAGTACAATCTCAAGCACCTACAATTATTGATGCTACTGATTTGATAATCGCCCCAGGATTTATAGATATGCATTCTCATTCTGATGTTACTCTATTAGATGACCCTGGAGGTGAAAGTAAAGCATTTCAAGGAGTAACAACTGAAGTTGTTGGAAATTGTGGATTTTCTCCTTATCCAATTATTAAAAACAATTCAAAAGAAGATATTTCTCCTATGGCATCTAGGTATCCATTAACTTGGGAAAATTTAGACTCATGGGCATGTTCTCTTCAATCTAACGGAATAAGTTTAAATATTGCTCCTCAAGTTGGTCATTCTGCAATAAGGTACGCTGTTGGGCTTATAGATAACCATCCTCCATCTAAAGAACAATTAAATAAAATGTGTAAACTTGTATTTGAATCTATTGAACAAGGCGCATTTAGTTTCTCTACAGGCCTGACCGTTGCTCCATCTATGTATGCAAAAACTGAAGAAATAGTCGAACTAGCAAAAACATTATCAGAATTTGAGGGAGCTTTTTATGTAAGTCATGCCCGTTTGTGGGCAGGAAACCATATCAAAGCAGTAGAAGAAGCAATAGATATAGGAAAAAAAGCCAATATACCTGTTCAATATTCTCACATGGCAATAATTGATTCACGTTATTACGGAACAGGTGAGCAAATGGTAAAACCTATAGAAACAGCTCGTTCTTTGGGCATAGATGCCACTTATGATGTATACCCATATACAGCTGCAGGCACCAACCTTGCACAAAGCGTACCGTCATGGTTGCAAGAGGGAGGAGAAAATGCCATGCTCAAGAGATTAAGAAACCCTTCTAAATTTAATAAAGCATTAAAAGATATTAAGAAAGGACATTTTGGTGGGTTGCCATGGAAATTTGATACTTTTGTTATAAGCTATGTAAAAAATCAATCTAACCAAAATATTGTAGGAAAATCAATAGAGCAAATCGCTATTGAAAGAAATGAAGATCCACACAAGACTTATTTGTCATTAATTGAAGAAGAAGATAATCAAGTAGGTGTTGTTGTACATAATAGAGTTGAAAGTGATGTAAGTTATTTTCTCTCTCACCCTCTAGCAATGATAGGATCTGATGGAAATGCTATATCTCCAACTGGTATTCATGCCAAAGAAAAACCTCATCCAAGATTTTATGGTACATATCCTCGTATACTAGGTAAATATGTAAGAGATGAATCTTTAATATCACTTGAAACTGCAATCCACAAAATGACAGGTATGCCTGCAAAAAGACTCAATTTAAAAGATAGAGGATATATAATAGAAAATAAATTAGCAGATATAGTCATATTTAATCCTTTAACTATAATAGATAAATCTACGTTTAATAAACCTCATCAACTTTCTAAAGGAATTGTTCATCTATTTGTAAATGGGACACCAATTATTTCAAATGGAAAACATACTAATAAAAAACCTGGGGTAATTATAAGAAGAATATAAAATCTTAATTCAAATGCCTAGATTCTTATAAATCGAAATAATCTTAAACAAAAAATTATAATTTGTTGACTTGGTTAGACTCTATTATCTTTATCAAAACCTAATACTGCTAAAGCTAAACTTAAACTTCTGGCAGCATCAGTAGCTGTAACCATGGGTGGGCATATCCCATTAATCACATCAGAAAAATGTTCTAATTGCTTAATTAATGGATTTTCTATTTCAACAGTTTTTATAAATTTTTTCATAGGATGTTGCCAACCAATATTATTATCAATATATTTCCAAACTTCCATTTTTGGAAAACCAATTGAACCTAAATCACCCATAAAGTAATAACAATTTTCAGGTACATAATAATACATAAGATTTTCAGACGTATTGCTTTCATATGACCATGGAGATACTACAGTATCTGAACCAATTATAGTAGCAAGTGCTCCATTAATAAATTTCATTGATATAGCTACTGAATCTTCTACGTTATATTCTCTAATATTTGAACTCAAATTAGAATAGATATTTTCAACTTCACCACAAATATACCTAAGAATATCTAATTCATGAATCAAATTGATTAAAACTGGTCCTCCTCCTGGTCGATTCTTCCTCCATTCATGAACAAAATAATCCTTTGGCTTCATGATTCCCCATATTGCTGAAACAGCAACTAAGTTACCAATTTCTCCAGATATAATAATTGAACGTAATTTTTGAATCAGATTATTATATCTTCGATGATGCCCTATTAAAATATTACAATCAGAAGAATTAGACAACTCAATAATTTTATTTGATGACTCTATAGAATCTGATATAGGTTTTTCAATCAAAACATCAATTTTATAAGCAGTACAAATTTCCAAAACTTTTAGATGTGTTTGATTTGGAGTAGCAATAATCACTGCATGAGGTTTTGTAATGGAAATTAATTTTTCTACATTATTATAAAAAGGAACTCCAAATTCATGTAATTTATGTTCTAATGTAATGTTTTCATCGCACATACCAACTAATTCAAATTTATCCATATTAGATAATAATTGAGCATGTCGAGTACCCATTAAACCCATACCAATAATAGCAATTCTAATTTTCTTCATAAAAATCTCGATTTAAATTTAATAATATTCTATACAATTATCATACCTAAGCATATACTACACAGATGAAATATAACTATATAAATCCATTAAATATAATTCGGTAATATCTTTGAATAATAATTATCCTAAATGGCTAGCATTTGCTTCTATAGCTATAGGGTTGTTCACATCAGTTGTAGATTATTCCAGCCTAACACTTGCTCTTCCTTCTATATCAAATTATTTCCAAACAGACCTTCGAAACGTACAGTTAATTATAATTGCATATGGAGTTACAATTGCTGCACTTTTAATTCCGATGGGGAAATTATCTGACCTACTTGGTAAGAAAAAAATATATATAACAGGTTTAATACTATTTGTAATAGGAGGTTTTATTGCAGCTTTATCATCTAACTTAAATCAATTAATTGTAGCAAAAACTCTTCAAGGAATTGGTTCAGCAATGAGTCAAAGTACATCAATGGCTATAGTAATATCTACTTTTCCAGAAAAAGAACGCGGTAAAATATTAGGAATACAATTAAGTATTGTTGGATTAGGTGGAGTAATAGGTCCAGTAATTGCAGGTATATTAATTGGCATTTGGGGTTGGCAATCTATATTTTGGCTAACAACTCTACTAGCAACTTTTGCAGTATTTAGTGCAATAAAATTTATTAATCCAACAAATATCTCACTAAACCAAGAAAATGTAAAAAGATTCGATTGGTTAGGTTCAATTCTATCTATATTTATTTTAACTTCTCTTATAATATTTCTGACTTCTATAGCAAATAACAATGGTATATCAATAATAACCACAATTGAAATATTATTTTTCATATCCTGTCTAATTATCTTTATTATTTGGGAAACAAAATATAAATATCCGCTTTTAGATCTGAATTTATTTAAAATAAACATTTTTGCTATAGGAATTCTATCAGGATACATTTGTTTTTTAGGAATGTCTTCTTTACGGTTTCTATTACCATTTTATTTACAAATAGTACTAGAATATAAACCTAGCATTATAGGTTTGATCTTTGTACCTAGTGCTTTATGTATGGCTATAGCTGGTCCAATTGGTGGTAGATTATCAGATAAATTAGGCTACAGATATTTCACATCAGGAGGGTTACTATTATCGTCAATAGGCTTATTTATTTTATCTAATTTAAGCCTTAATTCATCTTTATATCTTATAATTCCTGCAATGATTATTCAGACAATAGGAATAGGTATGTTTCAGCCTGCAAATAATAGTTCTGTTCTCAGTGTAATTAAAAGTCAAAATTATGGGGTAATATCTGGTTTTTTAAATCTTATTAGAAATACTGGGAATGTTTCTAGTGTTGCTATAAGTACTATAATTGTAACTTCAACTATGGCAATTATGGGATTCGAACCCAATTTATCAGCTTTAAACCCTGAAAGTGGTGTTGAAATTTTAAAATCATTTACAAGTGGAGTAAATATAACTTATAAAATTTTTGCTATTATAGTATTGATTACTGGATTTGGATGTTTTATAAAAGGTAATAATAAAAAGAATAAAATAAATAAGGAGTAATTTTAATCATGCAAGTAGTTGGATACAGTGATCAAATAAGCTTACAACCTGGTGATACAGTCAACATCATGGTTAGCTGTAAACAAGATAACTATCAAGCTGATTTTGTCAGGTTGAAAAATGGAGACAATCATCCATATGGGCCTGGAGTAAAAGAAGAAGAAATACCCTCAAATATTACTGGCAAACATCCTGGTAGAGTACAAGAATTCCAACACGGATCATATATCAAAATAGATAATTCTCCAGAATTAAATATAAAATCTAGCTTTACT
>MDTE01004577.1_pt1 | contig 56657 bp, 47 predicted proteins | sample 811231 | NCBI WGS metagenome assembly MDTE01 (sample SAMN05326651, study PRJNA326480) | marine metagenome | isolation source: seawater | place: Indian Ocean: Red Sea | collected 2010 | reverse complement strand
TTCTTCTGCGTTCCGATGTCGATGGTCTTGGACGGACTGGCGACATCGTGGAGGTAGCCCGGGGCTACGCTCGAAATTACCTCGTCCCTCAGGGCCTAGCTATTGAAGCTGCAGTCGGTGTGGCTGCTCAAGCAGAGGCAATGCAACGCAAGCGGGCGCTGAAGGCTGCTGCCGACCGCAGTGAGGCGGAGGCTGCGGCCACCCAGGTCGCTGGGGTCGTTTTGCAAGTCATGGCCAAGGCCTCTGATGAGGGTCGTCTTTTCGGCTCTGTCGGTGCGGAGGAGGTCGCCGATGCTCTTGTGTCGCAAGTCGGTCTAGAGATCGATCGCCGTCAGGTGGTTGGAGACGTTGTGAAAGAAGTGGGATCACACGAGTTCATGGTTGAACTTCATGCCGAGGTCGCTGTTCCCGTGACTGTCGAGGTGCAAGCCGAAGACTGATATCGGCGTGTCAACGGTTTTTGGTTGTTCCGACCCATGGCAGTTGAAGAGACCGGCGTCCGTCCACAGACATTGCCAGTTTTCCCCTTCTGCCAGGCGACCAATGGGGAGAAGTTCATAGTTTTTCCTTCTGGTTCCCCACAGGTGCCAACAGGCATTCTTCAATACGTGTATAACGAGCTGAATAGTGAACTGATGTGACCGGGCTATCTGAAGGCGACTCGCACGACGACCTTGACGGGGAGGGTTTCTTAGGAAACTCGGAGACGTCTATGTCGGCACCGGTAGGCGAGTCGATGCCATACGAAGAGCCACCACCTTTCGAGGAACCGCCGCGCTGGGATTCATCGGTCAGGCCCAGCAATCATCGCGGAGACGGTCGATCCGGAGGCGGTTCTTCGTTGCGTGTGCCGCCCCACAACTTGGATGCTGAGGCCTCTTTGCTGGGCGCCATGCTTCTGTCGCGTGACGCTATTGCTGACGCCCTTGAGTTGACGGCCGCCGAGCATTTCTACAAGCCGTCCCATGGTCACGTGTTCGAGGCCATCTGCAGCCTTTATTCAGCAGGTGAGCCCGCTGACCCGGTTACTGTGGCCGAAGCCCTTACTCGGGCTGGTCTTCTTGATCAGATTGGTGGTCCAGGCCTGCTGCTCGAACTTCAGGCGTCCACCCCTGCCACGTCGAGTGCTACTAAGTACGCCAGCATCGTCCAAGAACACGCAACCCTTCGAAGCCTGATCGGTGCCGCCAACGAGATAGCCGAAATCGGTTACGGCCATCCCGACGATGTTGTCAAGGCAGTTGACGAGGCAGAGAACCTTGTCTTTCAGGTCGGCCAGGGACGGGTAACTGACTCCATGGCCCAAATGCGCGATTTGCTGAACGTGAATCTCGACCGACTTGAACATCTTTATGAGCAAGGCGCGGATATAACCGGTACGCCGTCCGGCTACACAGACCTTGATCAGAAGTTGTCGGGCCTTCAGGACGAATCTCTAATAATCGTTGGTGCTCGACCCGCTATGGGAAAGACGGCATTTGGTCTCGGAATTGCGGCCAATATCGGCATTCGAGAAGGACTCCCAGCGGTGGTCTTCTCGCTTGAGATGAGTCAACTCGAAATCGTCCAGCGGATTCTTTGCTCGGAAGCCCGAGTTGACGCCACAGCCATTCGAAACGGTCAACTGACGTCTGAGGACTGGTCGAAGATAAACCGCGGCGTTGGGAAACTTGGAGAGGCGAACATCTGGATCGACGACAACCCAAACACCTCGGTCATGGAGATCCGGGCCAAGGCCCGTCGTCTCAAGAGCCGAGTCGGCAAACTCGGTGTGGTTGTTGTGGACTACCTCCAATTAATGACTGGCCGGCACACAGCAGAAAGCCGTCAGGTTGAGGTTGCTGAGATCAGTCGGGGGCTAAAGATTCTGGCTCGAGAACTGCAGTGCCCTGTGATCGGCCTGTCGCAGTTATCCCGGGGACTGGAGAATCGGCAGGACAAGCGGCCGATGCTTTCCGATCTCCGGGAATCGGGCTCGATTGAACAAGATGCTGATGTGGTGCTTTTCCTCTACCGGGACGAGGTGTACAACCCGGATTCGGTCGATGCTGGCATGGCTGAGGTGATCATTTCCAAGCATCGCAACGGCCCGACAGGCGAGGTGAAACTGGCTTGGATTCCTCGGCACACCCGCTTTGCCAACATGGCACGGGCTAGCTAACTAATCGACGGCGTTTTTCAGTGATCCTGGGCGAGGACTTGTTGGGCTGGCTCCTATTGGCCCTCGGTTCCGCTATGGCCGTGGGTAATGGCATGGCTCTGGTCCGTCCACCGCGTACCCCTGATGACGGCGACCTCGAACGGCCACCAATTTGGCGCAGCGTCCTATACATCGTCCTCGGTTCACTGGCCGCTCTCTGGGCCCTAATCACCCTTGTAGGTTGAGGACGACTCTCTTGGTACCCGGGAGTCATTAAATCGCTCTTCGAGTCGGACCCCTGGGGTACTGGGTCCGCTACCGTCCGGACTGGAGGTGAGGGCGATGGCTGAAGTTACGGATACGGAACTGGTCGACGCCTGTGGCCTTGAGCCCGGGCTGATCTGCGAGTGGATCTGGGATAGCACCGGGAATGAGAGCCTCGCCTCATTGGTCGATTGGGTTGTGGAGCGGCCGCTAAAGGTCGTGGTCATCCTGATTGGTGCGGTGGTGGTGAACCGTCTGGTAAAGCGTGCCATCGACCGTATGGTTACTCGTCTCGTCGAGTCTCGTACTCGGGAGGAGACCAAGGCGGAGGAGGAGTCCAGCGCTGCGCTCTCTCGTCTGGGACGACGGGCCCGTAAGAGGATCCAGAGGATCCAAGACCAGGCCGAGCGGGCCCGCCAGCGGGCCATGACCCTCGGAGCGGTATTGCGGAGCCTGGCTGGTTTCGCGGTGTATGCGTTGGCATTCATGGTTGCCCTTGGTGAACTCGGCCTCGATCTAGGACCACTAATAGCCGGGGCAGGCATCGTTGGTCTCGCCGTGGGATTTGGTGCCCAATCGCTAGTCGCCGATTTCATCGCCGGCATCTTCATCATCATTGAAGACCAGTACGGAGTTGGCGACTACGTCGACGTTGGTGCGGCCTCGGGGACTGTAGAGAGGGTCACATTGCGGACCACAGTCCTTCGCGACGTTAACGGTGCTCTATGGGTGGTGCCCAATGGCGAGATTCGTCGGGTCGGCAACTCCTCGCAACTATGGGCCCGAACGGTTCTCGATGTCGATGTCGCCTATGACACCGACATCGACCTGGCGGCCAGTGTCATCAAAGAGGTAGCTGATGAGGTGTGGCGGGAAGAGAATGAGTCGACCACCATCATTGAAGAACCCGAGATCTGGGGTGTCCAGAACTTTGGGGCTGATGCAATTTCCATCCGCTTAGCCGTCAAAACCGAGCCGGGTGAGCAATGGGCCACAGGTCGCCTCATCCGGGCTCGTCTCAAGAAGGCTTTCGACATAAATGGCATAGAGATTCCATTCCCTCAGCGGACGGTCTGGGTCAATCAGGTCGCAGAGCGGACAAGCACGGCTCCCGGTGGAACTGAGATCCGTGAAGACCTTTTGGGTCAAAGGTCAGGGAGCGATGGCGACGATTAGTCCGATGTCCCCGAGCCAGTTCGTCATCGCGGAATAGTCGAATAGGGGTTATCCCGGTTATCAGGAGTCGCTGCGGGCGATGGCGCGTTCATCAGTTCCTAGATAACTGGCCACGACCTTCGGGTTGTTCCTGACGATGTCGGGATAGCCCTCGGCAATGATCTGGCCTGCTTCCAGGCAGTACACCCTGTCGGACAACGACATGATCATGGGCATATCGTGTTCAATCACGATCATGGTGGCCGCCAGTTCCTGTTGGATCTGCTTGAGTAACGGCCCGAAAGTTTCGGCCTCCCGTTGGGCAATGCCGGCCGTCGGCTCATCAAGACAGAGAATTCTTGCGTCGAGGGCGAGCAACCCAGCTAGTTCAACAATGCGACGTGTTCCGGTTGACAGGTCAGATACGAAGGTGTCCGCATATCGTCCGAGGCCGAGGAAGCCGATCAGATCGTCCGCCGCGGAGCGCTTAGTTCGTTCGGCCCGACTGGCTGATGGCAGGAATAGGGCGGTTGACAAAAGCCCGGTTCTGTCGCGAGCCTCAAGGGCAACCTGCACCGTTTCGCGTACGGTGAGTTCTGGGAAGAGTCGGGCATCTTGGAAGGTGCGACCTAGGCCGAGGCGCGCCCGGCTAGCGGATCCCATTGAAGAGGCGTTTCGACTGAGGATTTCGACGGATCCTTCGGCAGGGGTGAATCCGCCGATGGCGTTCATCAGTGTTGACTTGCCGGCACCGTTCGTACCGATTAGACCCACCACCTCGCCAGGTAGAGCTTCTAGGGTCACGCCGTCCACAGCTCTCAGGCCTCCAAAAGTCACCGATACGTCTGATACGGCTAGTGCCGGACCATCCACGACTGACCGGCTGGTGCCGCCACTGGTAGCAATCGCCGGTAGGTCAGGGGGGCGGGCCGTGTTGACCGGACCTAGGCGGGCGTTGGCGATGCGAAGAAGGGCGTCGCGTGCTGAGTAAGCGATCTGTATTAATCCGCCAGGGAAGTAAAGCAACAGGACCAAAAGACCGATGCTGGAGGTGAACAATGGAACTAGTTCGTTGTCTGGCCAGAACGCTGGGAGGCCCACTACCCAAAGAGCGCCGATGACCGGGCCCAGGATCGTGCCCAGACCACCGATAACAACCATCGACACGAGGCGGAGCGAGTCGCCAATCAGAAATAATCGGTCGGAGTAGGGGATGTTTTGGACCAGACCGCCCAGAAGAGCACCGCCCATGCCCGCAATAGCACCGGCCAGAGCAAAGGCCGTCAACTTGGTGCGCGACGGTCCAACCGTGTAGGCCGCTGCCGTGTACTCGTTTTCACGCACACTGATGATCGTGCGGCCGATTCCGCTCGATCGCATGCGGCGGACGACTAGGACGAGAAGGACCAAGACTGCGAGACAAAAGTAGTAATACGAGCGTTGACTTGACAGGTCAAAGGGTCCGGCGCTGCCGCGGCGAAACGGGATGCTCTGGCGAAAACCGCCGTTGAAAGCCGGCCGCTTGAAGATGTATTGCTGGGCGGCAAGCGCGAAAGCGAAGGTGGTTACGGCGAGCAGAAGGCCTTTGACCCGCAACGCTCCGAGACCGATCAATGCTGCCACTCCTGCAGCAACGACTGATGCCAAAACCATCGAGATGAGGTAAGGAACCCGGGGAACGGACAGGGTGGCTAGATGCCATTCCCCGATGCCGATGCCTACCTCAAGACCCCGATTGAATCCTGCAGCTATGAGTGCTCCAACGCCGGCGAACGCCATTTGGCTCAGGGATAGCTGGCCAGCCCATCCGGTCACGATTGACATCGACAGGGCACAGACAGCGAAGCCGACGATGCTGGCGTAAAGCAGGTGTCGAGACGGAAGTGTCACGATGAGTGGAAGAACTAGGGCGATGGTTAGCAGCAGCCCGCAGGCCATAGTCGATAGGTGGCGGACCCACCAGACACTGCGGAGCCGCTCGGGAATAGGTCGGCGTCTAGCGGAGAACGAGAATGAGCCTTCGGCTTCGGCCATGCCCCGGCTCTGGAGGGCGACGGCAATTGCTACGACTACGAACAGTAAGAAGTCAATTAGGCCACTCTGTCCAAGGAGGTTGAATTGCACATGCGCTTGGACCACGCCGATCAGTACGCCGGCCACCAGAGCCCTGGGGAAGGAGACCATTCCAGCGATTACCGCTGCGGCCAGGGCACGGGTCATGGTGTTGGGCCCTAGGTTCGCCATTCCGGTGATGGCACCGCGGTTCCCAGACAGCAGTAGGAGTGAGACGCTGGATAGCAATCCAGCTACCGTCCAGACGAAGAGCTGCACGATCTTGGGATCGATTCCAGACATACGTGCTAGGTCCGCGTTAGAAGCTGAGGCCTGAACGGTCTGACCGAAAACAGTGCGGTTCAGAAACCATGCCAGGCCGAGGGCTAGCAGTGGAACGACAACGAGGATCGTTACCTTGGGCCCAGTTACTCGGATGCCAAGTACGTCATCCGAAGTGAAGCCCAGTGGAACTGGGAACCGGGAACCTTTACTGGCTTCGACGTCCGGAAGAGCGGCTAGGACGGCCTGCATGAGCTGGGCGATGCCGATGGTTGCAACTAGCACAATGACTCGGGGGGCATCGAACAAGCGGCGAATTACTGCCCGTTCTACGGCGGTGCCAATCACCGTTCCGGTCAGCAGGGCGATGGCTAGGGCAACCCAGTAGGGAAAGCCATGGTTTAAGACCATCACGGCCATCAGGCCAGAGGCAGGCAGACCCATGTTGCCAACGGCCAGATTGATCACCCTGGTGGACCGGTAAATAAGGACCACACCGAGGGCGAGTAGCCCGAAAACCATCCCGTTGACAATGCCGTCGAACCACAGTTGCCGTGTTGTCCAGACGGCAAGGACGGACGGACCGGTAGCTAAGAGCTTCGGGAGTGCGAAGGCGAGTTCCGTCATCTCAGCCTCCATCCCGTCCGAGGAAGACGGCCCGGGCGAGGTCATCACGTTCGGCGAGTTCGGATGCCGAACCCTCGAACCGCACTTGGCCCTTCTCGAGGAAGATGGCCCGGTCGGCGATTGACAGCGCCACATTTAGCGACTGTTCGACGACGAGAATGGTCTGTCCGCGTTCTTTGAGACGCTCAATCAGAGCTAGCAGGTCCTGAACCACAGTTGGGGCCAGGCCGAGTGAGAGTTCGTCGATGAGCAGCACTTCGGGCTCATGGAGCAGTACCCGAGCAAGAGCCAGCATTTGCTGTTGCCCACCGGACATCGATCCGGCCCGTTGTTCCTGTCTCCGGCTGAGGTCAGGGAAAAGCTCAAGGACTTGGCTTATCCGACGCTCTACATCTGCTTTATCAGCCCGGTGGACGAAGGAGCCCATGACGAGGTTTTGGTGGACGGTCATGTCGGGGAAGACGCCTTGTCCGCCAGGAAGTTGCTGGATACCGAGACGAGAACGCATCTGGGGTGAGGTGTATGTGATGGTGCGGCCGTGGAGTCGGACTACGCCGCGTTGCGGGATGCCTAGGCCACTGATGACCCGAAGAATTGTCGACTTGCCGGCACCGTTGGTGCCCAAGAGCGCCAGTGTTTCACCCCTGCGGACTTCGAACGCCACACCGAACAGGACCTGGACTGAGCCGTAGGAGAAGTCCACGTTGTTGACCTGTAGAGCAGGCACTTCGCCTTCAGAGGAGGCGCGGCGCTGTTCGTCCTGTTCGTCTAGCAGGTCCTGGACGTTGAGAGAGAGGTCACCGCGGACATGGCGTGCTCCTCGGTACATGATCCAGCCCCCAATGACGGCTGAAGGTACGGTCAGCACGAGCGTGGTGATTCGGGGACCCCAGGAGTCGGCAAACATGAACGACACCAGACCACCACCCGTTCCACCGATGAAGAAGATGTAGAGGGTGATGAGCGCTGTGCCACTGCCGCGGAGCCGGTAGGGGACGATGGCTTGGATGAGTGGTCCAACCATTGCGAATGCCGTGTTCAGCATTACCAGCGTGGGGATGGAAAAGGCTATGAACAGGGGTACTGATGGCATGGCCCACTGGATTGGCTTGAAGATCGCCGAAAAACCGATTAGGCCGCCCACCAGATGCAGTGTTCGGGTGGGGTTCTCGCGCCACATACGGTCGAATCGGGGGCCAACAAAGAACAGGGCGACAACCGTGGCAAGTCCCGAGAGGGTGCCCCAGGCGCCGCGTTCAAAGGATTCGAGACCGAACTTGTCTTCCAGCCAGAGGTTCTCAAGGACGGGGGCGGTGAACAGGCCAAAGCCGAGGGCGCTAAAACCGACCACGACCGCCTTCATCGTCTTGATCTGCATGAGGCGGGAGAACGAGGCTTCCATGGACACGGGAAGTGGATTGTCTTCGGTGAATGATTCCTCGAGGACGTCTTCTTTCTCCCAACGTCCTCGCATCGGCTCCTTGAGGAAGAAAGCGAATACGGCGACCACAGCGACTGGGATGCCGAGCACGTAGTAGGCCCAGCGCCAACCGTCGACTTCTCCTGGCCCATTGGCCCAGGCGGCGATGCCGCCCACCACCACCGGACTGAGGACGGCTAGAACCCGACCCGAGCCTTTTTCAATCGCACCGATTCGGCCGCGGATCCCAATCGGGTAGGTATCGGCGATGACCGATGAGTGGACCGGGATGGTGTTGGCCTTGGCGATGCCGACGCCGAAGCGAGTCCAGAAGAAGGCGAAGGCGTTGACTGCCAAACCCGACAGGGTGACCATGCCGGCGAAGATCACGCTGGACCAGCCGATAATAGGTATGCGTCGGAAACGATCAGCGGCCCATCCCATGGGAACGGCTCCGAGTACCACGAAAGCCCCGGATGCGCTGGCGATGAAGGTGATGGTCCCATCGCCGACGCCGAAGGTGTCGCGGATCTCAGGGGCAAGTACCGCAATCGCGGCGTGCTGTAGTTCGTCGAGCGAGTTGAGAAGAGCGAGAACCACGAAGGTGGCCGCTCCGCCGCCCATGGCGAGACCCTTCTTGAGGGAAAGTCCCTCACTTCTCACACCAGGGAGCAGGTCGTCTGCAAATAGAACTTCGGAGGCCGCCTGTTCGGCATGGCGGGCGGCTTCCTCCTTGAGCACCTCTGAGGCCAGCGAAGCCATGTCTCCGGTTGTGGGCGCGTCGGCGTCGATGTTCGGCTCAGAGTCTCTGCCGTCAATCGGATCGTTCTGGTCGGTCACGGTTGGCGTCTCCCCCGGCCCCGCTCAGTTGCGAGGGATATCCTTCCACGCCGTTTCACTGTTTTGGCCGGGATCTCGAGGAAGACCCAGTGATCGCTCGGCCAAGTTGTTTTTCTGGACCTCAGTGGTTCCCCCACCAATCGAGATGGCGAAACGGTTCAGTATCTCGGCCCGCACCCAGTTGCCCTCTGGGTCCTCTGTCTCCGAGCTCGCCATTGCGGCGAGACCTGTTAACTCTGCAGCTAGATTGCCCGACAGGACTTTGGTGCGGGCGGCCATCACTTTGGTTAGTGCAGGGTCGAAAGGTGGTGACTGTCCGTTGCGGACCGCAGTCTGGATGCGCTGGCCCATAAAGTTTTGAAGGCGCTCCCGGCTGATGATTCTCGCGAGCCGCTGACGAACAATCGGGTTTTCGAGTCCGCCGTGGCGTGTTGCTAGATCACGTAGTCGGTCCGATGCGGAAGGTCCTTCACCTCGTCCAATAAAGGCAGCCTCGTTGGCCAAGACAGTGCGGGTTGGAGACCAACCACCGTTGACATCGCCCACAACTTGGTTGGAAGGAATCCTGACGCTGGAGAGGAAGACCTCATTGAAGTGGGCGGAGCCATTTGCTTGGACGAGGGGCCGGACCTCTATTCCTGGTGATGCCATGTCGACGAGCAAGAAAGTGATGCCTCGGTGTTTGGGGGATTCGGGGTTGGTGCGGGCCAACAGGAAACCCCAGTCGGCGAATTGGGCACACGAATTCCAGACCTTCTGTCCGTCGACTACCCATTCATCACCGTCGAGAATGGCTCGGGTGTTCAGAGAGGCAAGGTCAGAGCCAGACCCCGGTTCGCTAAAGAGTTGGCACCAAGTCGCCTCGCCGTTGAGCAAACTCGGGAGGAAACGAGTCTTTAACTCCGGTGTTGCGTGGGCCAGCAGGGTCGGTCCGAGCATGGCGATGGTGGCACCAATGAAGCCAGAATGAGAGTTGTAGTGTGCTGACTCCTCGCGGAAGATCCTGTCAGCCCAGACCGGATGTCCACCACCGCCGTACTCGACTGGCCAGGTGAGGCCGGCCCATCCGTGGGCGGCCAAGGTTCGTTGCCAACACCGGCCATCTTCGAAGTAAGCCCGAGCGTCGTTGTCGTCGGAGAATCCGGAGACCTGCCACGGGTCGCTTTCGGCTCGCGGTTCGGCATGTTCGGCAAGGAAGGTTTGAACTGCTGTGCGGAACTTCGCCTGTTCGGGCGTGTCTGTTGGGAATCTGGACACGTAGCGGAACGCTAGTGCGGTCGGAAATCTGACGGACCATCAGAAATAATGCAATCAAGAACGTGGGTCCTGGGTGAGATTCGTCAGGTGAGGGGATCTCTATCATCAAGCTGCTCGTAGACACGCTTGACTTTCCCAACCTCGGTCCGAGGCATGGAACCCTCCGGGACCAACTCCACGTCGGCTCGGATTCGAATCCGGTCGGCAACCGCCTTGGATATACGTGCAGCACTGTCGACAAGGTTGGAGGTCCCGGAGGTGGCCTCGGCTCGGACCCGGAGCTCCGCCATGCTGCCCCGGCGATCGACCACGATGGCGTAATTCGTGCCTACCGCAGCGTCATCCATGAGGACGTCCTCGATCTCACGTGGGTAGACGTTGACGCCGCGGATGATCAGCATGTCGTCTGCTCGACCGGTGAGGCGAGCGATGCGGGTCCAGTTCCGACTATTCGATCTAACGGTGTCGCCCTCGCAGGGAAGAATTCGGGTTATGTCTCCGGTGCGATACCGCAGGACAGGCATAGCTTCTTTGGTGAGTGTGGTTATCACTAATTCGCCGAACTCACCGTCCGGGGCTGGTTCGCCGGTATCCGGATCAACGATCTCGGGAAGGAAGTGGTCGTCGAAGACATTGAGGGCACCCAGGTCATCTGGCGCTTCCATAGCGACGCCGGGGCCGATGACTTCGGATAGGCCGTAGATATCGAGCGCAACGAAGCCACCCCCCCAGGCTTCCTGAACACGTTTGCGCATGCCTTCTGTCCATGGCTCGGCGCCGAGAATTCCTACTTCCACGCTAAGACGTTCGCGGATTCCGAGGGCGTGGGCCCGCTCGGCCAGAACCAAGCAAAACGAAGGGGTGGCCGAAAGAATCCGGCTGCCCAGATCCTCGAGTAACTGGAGTTGAAGGGCGGTGTTGCCTCCGGAGACCGGTACCACGGTGCAACCCAGTCGCTCGCCGCCGTAATGGAGGCCAAGCCCACCTGTGAACAGGCCGTACCCGTATCCGTTGTGGAGGATGTCCTCAGGCCGTGTCCCAGCCAAGGCAAGGGCCCGCGCATTTACCTCCGCCCACAGGGCTAAGTCATTCGGTGTGTAAGCGACGATAGTTGGCTTGCCACTGGTGCCCGAGCTGGCGTGGATTCGGGTAGTGGCTTCCATCGGGGTGGTGATCATTCCCAGCGGGTACTGGTCGCGTAGATCCTGCTTGACGGTGAATGGCAACAGAGGAAGATCGTCAACCGAGCTAATAGACGCCGGGTCGATGCCGTCCAGGCGCTCTGTCCAGAAGGGGTTTCCGCATGTGGCGAGGCGGTATATCAGCGCATTGAGGAGCTCGTCCTGCTTCGATCTCTTGTCGGCAGCAGGCAGTCCTGTGGTGTCGACTGGTGCGAAGGGTGCAGGCATCGGAACAGCTCAAATATCGGTTAGAAGAATCATCAGAGGCTTGGTTATCTGTTGGCCTGGACTACTGATCCAGCCACGATCAGATCCCAGACGGCTAGGCCGACCGACTTGAAGAGGGTCACCTCATCATCAGAAGTGCGTCCGACGGTTCCGAGGCATAGCTCGGCCAGATCGCCAACGATCCGGTCGAATGACCACTTCTCGACCTTGGCTGCCAAGATTAGGTCGCCAGCCTCTTCGGCCGCCGCTCCCCGGTTGTCGACGAAAACCGAAGAGCGTGTCAACAGGTCAGGGGCTACCTCTCGACGCGCCGTGGAGTAACTACCTACTAGAGCTACATGTGATCCCGGCCGGACATTGGCAGAGGGAACCACTGGTTCGGTTGACGTCGTGCATCCACAGATCAGGTCGCAGGATGCGGTCGCCTCTGGTGATCCAGCTTCGAGCCGCCGCCCATCAGCGAGCTCGAGTACGTTGAGGTCAGTGGCGAAGGCAGTCGATGAGGCCTCGGTGCGGCCGCAGGTCACGATTCGTTCGATGTTGGGCCGGACCAAAAGCATTGCTTCTAAATGACCACGGGCTTGCACTCCCGTGCCGAATATTCCGAGGCTGGTGGCATCCGAACGGGCTAATAGGTCAGCGGCTAGTGCCGAGGCGGCAGGTGTTCGTAGTGTGGTCAGCGCTGAGCCGTCGAGCGTGGCCCTAGGTATGCCGGTAGAGCGGTCGCAATATAGATAAAAGCCATGGATTAGGGGAAGGCCGCGCGATGGGTTGTCCGATACAACGTTGACCACTTTGACGCCGATCCCAGCTGGCGAAACGGCTGGCATCATCAGGAAGTCGTCGCCCGGACCCAGCGCGACATGGGCGCGGGGGTGCATGTCGCCGAGTTCACGACTTCCAGCTCGTAACGCCTCGATACAAGAGGCCATGTCCATTACCGAGCGGATGTCATGGGCGTCGAAATGGGGGAGGTTGGTCACGTCGTTGATTCTCGTCTACCGATTGCCGAAGGAGGAATTCGAGATCCTGTTATCGCAGCAGAAATCCCAAGCCGATGGTGTCGTGTGGGTCCAGGGTGAATGAGGAGGTACCAGTGCGGTGTGCAGAGCCCTCCACGCTGGGAACAACTCCACCTTCGGTCACTGACTCGATGCGGGCGTCGAAGGCACCGCCAGCAATACCCTCGTTAAGGAATCGGTCTCTGACGGCGAGAGCCTGGTCCATGTGCAGAAGAGCAAGGCGGGCGGAGGTTCCCGAGCCGCAGGGTGATCGATCAACTTGTCCGTCGGCGAACACGGTTACGTTCCGCTGGTGGACTACCGCCTCTGTCGCTGGTGGGTTGACGTCTTCGTGGAGGATCGTGCCATAGAGACCCGACAGACGGTCATCGGATGGATGAGTTACGGACGGGTGGCTGTCGAGGACGGTTTTGACCCGTTGTCCGAGGTCTATCAACCGGTCAATATCCGCGGTGCTGCACGACACGTCTAGGTCGTCGACAGCGACCGATGCATAAAAGGCCCCCCCGAACGACACGTGCGCGATGACGTTTCCGTACTTGGTCTCGATGACTAAGTCGCGGGCTGCGGGGAATGCCTCGACGTTGGTGAAACGGACCGATGCCACCCGTCCAGCGATCATCCGTGCCACTGTCTGGAGCCGACCGGATGGGACATCCACCGCCACGGTGGTCTCACCGTCCGGTGGCGCATCGATCATCCCAGAGTCGATAGCCCAAGTAGTCATAGCGATGGTTCCGTGTCCGCAGGCAGTTGAGAAGCCGTCCTTGTGGAAGAAGACCACGCCGACGTCACCGTCCGCATCATCCGGGGGTACCACCATGCCGCCGTACATGCCCTCGTGGCCGCGAGGTTCTTGAACAAGGAACCGCCGGTAGTCATCAAGGTTGTCCATAGCCCATGACCGCCGATCAAGGACCGTCGTGCCCTCCATGGGTCCTAGGTCAACGATACGGAATGGTTCGCCGGCCGTGTGGTAGTCGTCGACCTTTAGCGACTCGCCTGAAAGCAAGACCATAGGAGCGGACCGTAGTTGGGAGTTGACTCTCTAGAACGAGTCGACCAACTTTCCCTCGCGTCGGCTCTACCAGATCGCAGCCGGGTCTAGGTCGAGGACCTCGCACATTCTCGACAGGAGGTTTTCGAAGTGTTCGCTGCGGACGGTGCGGTGTTGTTGGATGGAGGCTGCTCTATCGTCCAGCACAGGGTCGATATCGAAGCGATCGCGGACTAGATCTATCCAGAGCGGTAGCCGGGAATCGAAGGGCGCTGCTGTCACCCCAGCCTCGATGGCGGCTGCTTCGCCAATTACGGGGTCGAACATGCCCACTGCTACTGGCATCAGGTCGGCTAGCGCAGAGCGGAGTACATCACCGGCTGTCGGGTCGGGCATAAGAATGTCCAGCAACCCGTCCGCGTGCCGTCGGTGAAACCACTCCTCGCGTTCTGCCCGGACCGCCGCTTCGGCCAGCGAAGCCAGCTTCGACTCAGATATCAGTTCCCAGCGGAGCTGCTCGGCAGAGTCGTACAGCCAGTGGCGGACTAAGGCATGTGCCCAGTCTTGGGTCGGCATTTCCACCAGATTGCAGGATCGCCATCGGCCCGGATTACGGTCGAAGGCGACAGAGTCAATGGCCCGGTTATCGACCGAAGGGCCGCTCGCTCCGTTTGGGTCGCCTTCGCCTACCACAATGGCGTAGAGCGACGCGGCATGGCCTAATTCGTCCTGACCAATTGAGCAGAATGCCAGGTCCTCCTCAAGAAATGGGGCCACGCCGATCCACTCAGTGTGTTGCTGTCCCATCAGGTGTTCGTCGTCGGCGAAGGCAAGAACAAATTCCCGAATCGCAGGCGTCCACGGGATGGGCATCAGTGTTCCTTCTCGCGGAGGCGTCGTCGTCGGTGCGCGATGCGTTCACCGTCGTTGTGTCGATGCGGCTTGTCAGAATTAGGGCTGATGAACTCCGGTGTGCCCACGATCAGGTGGTCCCGGCATACCAGCCAGAGTCGGTCGCCTTCGGCCCGTCGGAGGTACGACTCGCGCGCCAGCACTAGAGCCATTTCTTCGTCAGGGGCGTCCAACGAACCGGCGTGCCGGTATTCGTCCCGTCCATCCTTCTTGAGGAACACCTCGTAGCGTCGCAAGTCAGGCCCCAGACCGCATCACTTCTATGACTTCAGCGCACGATGGGCACAGATGGATTGCTCGGCACCGACTAGATCCGAAAAGAGAATCTTCAGTTGTCTCGTCTCCACAACGCGGGCAGGCCACCGGCTCCAGTTTGTTTCGAACAGCCAGTGTGAACTCCTGGGCCATGGTGTCTCGACCGGTCTTGCTAATCCGGTCGACGGTCCAAGCCGGGGTATTAAGCCAGCGGACCTCCACTCGGTTCGCGTCTAACTCGTTGACAGCAGATACTGCGGCATGGACCTCGTCGGCGATCATCGCAAGTGCTGGACAGCCAGAGAAAGTCGGAATCAGACCGATGGTGATGTCACCGTCGGGACCGATATCGATTGACTCGAGCAGGCCCAGGTCGACGATCGAGATGCCCGGGTACTCGGGATCGTCGACAGCCGCCACGGCATCCCTTATCCGGATGGCCGTTACAGCGCTTGCTATGCGGCTCACGTCGCAGCCCTCTTGGACCGTTCGGGTGCCCGGTCCATGGCATCACGGACCCAGCGGGTGTCGTCCCAGTTCGCGGCCGCTTCGGCAATCCGGCGGGCTGAATCGGGTCCCTCCATGTCCATGGTTAGTTTCAGTGGCTCCCAGTCAATGGGGCCGGCTATCCAATTGTCGGTCTCAGCCTCGTAGGTGAGCCCAGGGTCCGGGATGGAAAATCCGTAAGAAAGGAGCATTGGGACGAATTTCTGCACCCACTGAGCCCTAAGTACCTCGTTGCGTTCTGACTTGATATGCCATCGCAGCAGAACGTCGTCGGGCTTTGAGTCAGGTCCGAACAGCTGGAGTGCTGGCCACCACCAGTCATTGATGGATTGCTGAAACATCTGACGTTGGGTCTCGGTGCCCTCGGCTATGAGGAGGACCCGCTCCTCGCCCATCCGCATATGGAAACCCTCTTCGGCAATGATCCGCTTGAGGATTCGTCGGTAGGGTCCATAGGAGCATTTCTTGAAGACAGCCTGTTGGCTGGTAAGAGCTGCGGCGTCGACCAGAAACGAGATGGCAACCTGGTCCCCCCAGGTTTTAGCCCGGTAGTGGAAGACGTTGTGGAACTTCGACCTACCAGCGAACAGGTCCTCGAGCATCCGCTGGCGAGTCTTGACGGCCATGTCGGCGGCCACCATGTAAAGGAGGTGGCCGTGGCCAATTTCGTCCTGGGTTTTTGCAAGTACCGACATCTTGTGTCGAAGCCCCGGGGACCGGGGGATCCAATCCCGCTCGGTGAGTCCGCCCATGAGCTCCGAGTTGGCATGCATCTCGATAAAGGCAAATACGGCGAGCCGGTAGGCGTTGGGCATATCATCATCAACTTCGACGGTTCCACCTTGATCGAGAAAGGCTTCGAAATCGTCGAGGGACTCCCATGTTCGTCCCATCACACGGTTCCGTCGGGCACAGGGGCACCGTTGATGCCAGGCCGGTTGGCGACCATCGTTAATACGTCATAGGCGGCAACGACCACTTCGTCTTGGTTGATGACTTGAGCGTCCCAAGCCACCTCGCCGTAGCCGGTGCCGGCTCGCAGGGTCTTGCGCTTTGCGGTTAACCAGACAGTGAGTATGTCGCCGGGGTAGGTGGGCTTGGCGAATCGGCAACGGTCGATGCCGTAGTTGGCTAGTACGGGGCCCGGGTCAGGCCAGACGAACAGGCCGGCGGCCAGCGAAAGCACGAGATAGCCATGAGCTACTCGACCACCGAAGATGGGGCTTGCCGACGCGGCTTCTTCGTCCATATGGGCATAGAAGTAGTCGCCAGTGCTATGGGCGAAGTTTTCGATCTCGTCGAGGGTGACTTCACGGCTGGCGGTTCGGATGGCGGTACCGAGTTCTAGGTCGTCGAAGTGAAGCCTGAATGGGTGGCCCTGGCCAACGTGCCTGATGGCGCCCGGCATCCACTGTCCAGCCACCGCGGTGAGCATGTCGGGCGAACCCTGGACGGCGGTGGTCTGCATGTGGTGACGAATACCCCGGAGCCCACCCATCTCTTCGCCACCGCCGGCTCGCCCGGGGCCGCCGTGGACCAGAGTGGGTAGTGGTGAGCCGTGTCCGGTGGAATTGGCTGAGGCTATGGCGTCCAGCACGTGGACCCGTCCGTGGTGGGCCGCGATCCCGAGGGTGAGCGCTGCCGCCTCATTGGCGTCTGGGGTGACCACCGAGGCCACGAGGCTGCCGGAACCAAGGGCAGTGAGACGCACAGCGTCGTCCGGTCCGTCGTAGCCGAGGAGGGTGCATACCGGCCCGAATGCCTCCGTCGTGTGTACAGCGTCGTCGTTTGGATCGCTGGCCCGCAGCAGCGTAGGGGCCAAGAAGGCACCGACCTTTGGGTTTACGCCGTGGAATTCACAGTGGTCGACTACTACGTCAGCGCTTGCACGTATTGCCATCACGGCACCGCGAACTTCTTCCCGTTGGGTGACTCCGACCAGCGCACCCATGTCAGTGTCGGCGTCGGCTGGATCTCCAACACGAACTCCAGCCAACGCTGAAGCTAGTGCCTCGGCGACTGCGTCAAGCTGTGGGGTGGGTACTAAGGCTCGGCGGATAGCGGTGCATTTTTGGCCGGCTTTGACAGTCATTTCCTGGACGACCTCGGTTACGAAAAGGCTGAACTCGTCGGATCCGGGCACCGCCGCCTCGCCCAGAATGGCAGCGTTGAGAGAGTCGGCTTCGGCGTTGAAGCGGACTGACCGAGCGGACAGGGTGGGGTGGGACCGCAACATGGCGGCCGTGTCAGCCGAGCCTGTGAAGGCCACGTGATCTTGCCCGTCGAGAAGGTTAAATAGGCCGTCGACTCGTCCGCAGACCAGTTGCAGGGCCCCGTCGGGGAGAATCCCGGCTTCAATTATTAGCCGAACCATGGCCTCTGTCATGAAGGCGGTGGGTGTGGCTGGCTTGACGATGGTGGGTACGCCGGCAAGGAGCGTTGGAGCCAACTTCTCGAGTGTGTCCCAGACCGGGAAGTTGAAGGCGTTGATTTGGACAGCGACCCCGCGGCGTGGGGTCGCTATGTGGATTCCCAAGAACGAGCCATCTCGGGACAGGATTTCCGGATCACCGTCTATGAGGACATGCCCGTCAGGTAGCTCTCGTCGACCTCTGGACGCGTAGCCGAGAAGAACACCGGCACCTCCTTCGATATCTATCGATGAGTCAGCCCTTGTAGCGCCTGTAGCCGCGGAGAGTTCGTACAAGACCTCCTTTTCAGCTATGAGCAGTTGACCCATCGCCTTTAGGAGTGCGGCCCGTTCAGGGAAGGTCATCGACCGAAGGGCAGGGCCGCCCACGTATCGAGCGTGGTCAACGGCAGCTGAGAGGTCCACGCCGTCGCTAGATACCGAGGAGACTGGTTCGCCGGTCACGGCGTGTTGGGTGACGATGCCCTGGGTAGACGAGGCGTGCCAGCATCCATGGATGTAACTCTCCAAGATGCGCACTTCGTCAATATAATCAAAAGTTTGATTAGTTTGCAAGGGAGTGGGTCGTGCAGCAGTTGGCCGTGGCAACAGGCCGAAGGCTGGTAGGCGATGATGGCCGAGATGTCGGTGTCCCAGCGTCAGGATGAATCGCTCGTAACGCGGCTTGGGAACCGGCTACAAACGTCAGTCTTCTTGATCCGGTGCACCTGAACCATCCGGGTTACGGGAACCGGGTCTGCGAGCGGGTGACGAGAATCGAACTCGCGTCATCAGCTTGGGAAGCTGAGGTTCTACCATTGAACTACACCCGCGAGGAGCCGACAGCGTAGCGATGACCAACGGGTTCTTTGCCTGTGGGCGTTCGATTTGCCGCTGTCCTCTTGATGAAGGCGCCAACATCTTGGTCCGCGACCCGGTCATCAGGGCCGAGGTGATGAAAGGATTCCATGGTGGCAAGCGGCATGGAGCAGGTAGGAGATGACCGATGACTGATTTGACGGAGCCAACCACTGCCCCCCGAGCTTCATTTACCGATATGTCCAAGTCGACTCGCGACGACTGGGCGATCATCATGGCTCAACGCTCTGAACTCGAACATTCGCTGCCTGATCGGATCATCGAGCAATTCGGCCATCTAAGAAATGATTACGGCGGATTTCCGGTTGATCGGTTAGAGCACAGTGTCCAGACGGCTACCAGGGCTGAACGGGACGGACAGGACGATGAGTACGTGCTCTGCGCCCTTCTTCACGACATTGGCGACCCATTAACCCCTTACAACCACCCCGACGCAGCGGCGGCGATTCTCAAACCGTTCGTGTCCGATGCCAACCACTGGATGGTCGAACATCACGGAATCTTCCAGGGTTACTACTTCTGGCACCATCTGGGAATGGACCGTGAGGTCCGCAACCGCTTTTCTGGTCACGAGCATTATGACCGTTGCGAGGCTTTCTGCGCCGAGTACGACGCGCCTGCCTTTGATCCGAGCTACGAATCGAATCCCTTTGAGCACTACATCCCACTTATCCGGGAGGTTTTCGGCACTAGCCCCTGGCGTTGACAGGGTCTGACCGCTAGGAGGAGGTAAGAAATGGCCAGCTCCGACGAGGACCGGATGATGGAGGGTCTGTTCTGGCACGGCATCCCGACCCTTTTTCGTTGTCCCTACGACCCTGATCCCTCCAACGCCGACATCGGGCTAGTCGGTGTTCCCCATAGCACCGGAAACGGCACTACCCAGCGCGATCAGCACCTCGGCCCCAGAGCTGTCCGCGATATTTCGGCACTCGGCCGGCGTGTTCATGGAGACTTCGGTATGGACCCATGGGAATCCTGCCGAATTCACGATCTGGGAGACGTACCGCTGCCAAAGGCCAATGACAACGAGGCTTGTATTGAGGACATCACCGCTTTTTATGGTCACATCGCCGAGGCTGACTGCCGACCGGTATCGATCGGTGGTGATCATTCCATCACCGGTGGCATCCTCCAGGGCATAGCTGGAAAAGGTTCCCGGCTGACCGGTGGCGAGAAAGCCTGTCTGCTGCACTTCGATGCGCACACTGATGCCTATCACAACATCCCCCACTTCCTCGGGGCTGTGAAGTCGGCCGCACACTGGGCCAGTTATCTGGTCGACGGCGGTCACGTTGAACCAGAGCATTCGGTCCAGGTGGGTATTCGGGGCAACGTGCGTTCGTTGAACTGGTTGGACCCGTCCTACGCGCTGGGCTACGAGGTGATTCGCAAAGTCGATTATGACGAGATGGGCCCTGATCGGGTTATGGAGATCATCGATGAGCGAATTGGCGACCGTCCCCTGTACATCACCTTCGATTTGGACTGTCTTGACCCGACGGTGGCACCCGGCGTGGCCAACATCGAGGCTGGAATCGAGGGCTTTGGGATGGACCAAGTCACGCAGCTTTTGAGGTCGGTGAGGGGCAAGAACGTTATTGGTGGTGACGTCGTGTGTCTCATGCCGACTGTCGATTCACCCAATGCGATCACTAGCTACCGATCTATGGCGGTGATGTTCGAGATCCTGTCGCTCATCGCCGACCGCATCAGTTCTTGACAGGCCTGTCGACCATTCGTCGGCTCCGTCGGAATACCGAGGGGGTAGGTGGCTAGCATCGTCGCCGCATGATCCTGTCAGACCGCACACTGCGCGAGGAGATCGCAAAAGGCCGCATCGTTATCGAGCCCTTCGACGATTCTTGTGTACAACCGTCCTCTATCGATCTCCACCTCGACTACCGGTTCTTGGTGTTCCGAAATCACGCCATGGGTCACATCGACGTTAAGAAAGACCTAACCGAATTGACCGAGCAGGTTGAAGCCGGTGATGACGATCCTTTCATTCTTCATCCCGGTGAGTTCGTTCTCGGTTCCACCTCCGAGCGAGTTGCAGTTCCGGACGACCTAGTGGCTCGTTTGGAAGGCAAGTCCAGTCTGGGCCGCCTTGGGCTACTCATCCACTCCACTGCCGGTTATGTAGACGCAGGCTGGGACGGCCAACTCACCCTCGAATTATCCAACGTGGCCAGCCTGCCCATAACGCTCTATCCGGGTATGAAGATTGGTCAGATCTCGTTCGTTCGTATGACTACGGCTGCCGATCGGCCCTATGGATCGAGTGATCTTGGTTCGAAGTACCGCGGTCAGGATGGTCCTCGGCCTAGCCGCTACTGGGAGAACTTTGGACGGTGATTGATATGTCCGGGGCGCTGCCAGTGACCCGGGGAGCCTTTCCACATCTGCGGGTGGCCGCTGGTCTGGCTTGGGTGTCCGGAACCAGTTCCCGACGTGTAGACAACACGATCGAAGGAGCTGCGGTGACAATTGATGGCACCTTGCAACTCGATCCGGTATTGCAATCTCGGGCGGTGCTGGCCAACGTCGAGCAGATACTGGTCAGAGTTGGTTTGGATCGCACGGACCTGGTGGACGTCACAGCATTCCTCATAGACATGGGTCATTTCGATGCGTGGAACGCTGTTTGGACTGACTTTTTCAGGGATTGCGAAGCACCGGCTCGCACCACGGTGGCGGTTCAGGCTCTTCCGCACCCGCACCTGCTGCTGGAGGTGAAGGCAGTTGCTCGCCTTCGCGGAGATCACTGAGGTGCCGGTAGTGGACCCAGCCAACCAATCATCTCATTCTGCACTGGGATTGTCCTTCGGCCTGCCGTTCGACTTGCAGGACTGGATCGACGAGCACCGCCACGAGTTAAAGCCTCCGGTGGCGAACCGTCTTCTGTGGAGTGGCGCCGATATGGATGTGATGATCGTTGGGGGGGGAACCAGTCGAATTGATTTTCATGATGACCCTCATCCCGAGTTCTTCCACCAGTTGGAGGGTTCGATGGTGCTGCGGCTCATGGATGGGCCAGGACGACCACCTCGTGACATTGAGATTTTGGCTGGCGAAGTGTTCCTGCTTCCCAGTCATGTCCGTCACTCGCCTAGGCGCGTCGATCCTGCGGGGATAGGCCTCGTAGTCGAATTCATCCGTCCACCTGGAGTGGTCGATGGCTTCGAATGGTTTTGTGAGAGGTGTTACCACCTACTGCACCGTGTCGAGGTGCAAGTGGGGTCCATTGTCAAGGATTTACCACCGCTGTTTGCCGCCTTCTCGGCAGACCTCGAGGCCCGGACCTGCGAAAAGTGCGGTGAGGTCCATCCGGGGTCAGGATGAATCAGAGCGGAGTGACAGGCGGAAGAACTGCGGAGGTATCCAGTGTTTGGAATCCTGTGGTTGACGTCCATGCCCATTTCTTCCCCCGGATTTCCCGAGGCGAAGGCGCCTCACTGGGCTCTAATGGACCTTGGTTGCGTGACGACGGTGACGGTACCGGCCAGATGATGGTTGGCGGGCGGGAATACCGTCCGGTTGATGCTTCACTCTGGGATCCCGATGCACGGGTGGCTGGTATGGATAAGCACGGGGTCGATGTCCAGGTTGTGTCGGCGGCGCCATTGTTGTTTGGTTATGACGCAGATCCGGCCGTAGCCGCGCCTTGGGCCCACTTGGTGAATGATCGGGCGATCGAGATGTGCGCAAGTTACCCGGATCGACTTCGGCCACTCTGCCAGGTCCCGCTGCAGGATGTGGACCGGGCTTGTGCCGAAGTGGATTGGGCTATGTCTGAGGGTCATGTCGGTGTCCACATTGGAAACCACGTAGGTAGTCGGAATCTGGACGACCCGGAAATGGTCCGGTTTCTTAGCCACTGCGCTGACGGAGGGATTCCAGTTTTTGTCCACCCCTGGGAAACTATGGCCGGCGACCGGATGTCCACCCACATGCTGTCCTGGTTGGTCGGTATGCCCGCCGAGTCTCATTTGGCGATTCTGTCGTTGGTGCTGACCGGTGCCTTTGAGAGACTCCCGGCCGACTTACGGATTTGCTTTGCACACGGTGGTGGCAGTTTTGTTGCCCAGTTGGGGAGGGCGGACAATGCATGGCATCGCCGTGATCTGGTTCGAGCCGACTGTCCAAAACCACCGTCGACCTATGTCGAACGCTTCTATGTGGACTCAGCGGTTTTCTCCGATGAAGCGCTTCGCCTATTGGTGGCCGTGATGGGTTACGACCGGATCCTCCTGGGCTCTGACGCCCCTTTCCTGCTAGGTGAGGAGCGGCCGGGGGCTGTAGTGGCCACTTCGGTCCACCTGGACCAAATACAGAAACGGGCGATCCTCGGCGAAAACGCCTTTGAATTCTTCGGTCTCTGACTTCTGTTTCTGTTGCCAGTATGAGATTGCGGATGGGTGTGGCTTGTTAGTGCCGTTCAGGCCCCAATCGCAGAATCCGGACCTAGGTATTGCCTCTCAGACGATTTCGACCGGGGTCTCGGCGGCCTCAAGGGCCTCCAGCAGGTGGAGAGCGATGTCGCCGACCTTTACATCGGAGTCATCGACGCCCTCGCCGCGTACTCCGTCGTCGATCATGATGTAGCAAAACGGGCAGGCTGTGGCTATTCGACCTGCTCCGGTTGCTAGTAGTTCCTGAGAGCGCTCAACATTGATGTTCTTGCCGATGTGCTCCTCCATGAACATTCGACCGCCACCGGCACCACAGCACATGCCCTTGGTGCCCTGTCGCTCAGCTTCCACGATCTCTACGCCTGCCAAACTGCCAATCACATTTCGGGGTGATTCGTAGACATCGTTGTGGCGGCCCAAGAAGCAGGAGTCGTGGTAAACAATCCTCTCCTCTAGTCGGGCTTCACTCATATCGAGTCGCCCTTCTGCGATCAGCCATTCCAAGAGTTGACTGTGGTGGACCACGTCGTAGTGGCCACCCAACTGTGGGTACTCGTTGGCCAGTGTGTTGAAGCAGTGCGGACACTGGGTCACGATCTTCTTCACGCCCATGCCATCGAGGGTCTCGACATTCTGCATGGCCAGCATCTGGAAAATGTATTCGTTGCCGGAGCGACGGGCCGGGTCACCGGTGCACATTTCCGACGGGCCAAGGATCGAAAAAGAAAGTCCAGCCCGCTGCATAAGCATTGCCATAGCCCGCGAAACCTTTTTGTTCTTGTCGTCAAAGGACCCGGCACAACCGACCCAGTAGAGGTAGTCGGCGTCGAATGGGTCTCCACCGTCGAGGACTTCAATGCCTTCTAGGTCACCGACCCAGTCGGCTCGCTCGCTCTGTGAGAGACCCCACGGGTTACCCGAATTCTCCATCGACCGGTAGGCGGCACCAAGCTCACTTGGGAAGTCGGATTCCATTAGAGACAGGTAGCGCCGCATATCCAGAATCTTGTCCAGAATCTCGATGTTGACCGGGCAGTTCTCGTCGCAAGCCCGGCACGATGTGCATGACCAAAGTTCGTCGTTGGTTATGCGCTCGAACATCCAGTTGGCGGGCACAGCGATCTCGGCGTCGGTGCCCAGCGGCGGTGACACCACTGGTTCACCGGTGGCGGCCATGACCTCACCCGTTTTTAGGATGATTTCACGGGGATCAAGTGGCTTACCGGTGGCATGTGCCGGGCACACGCTGGTGCAGCGGCCGCACATGGTGCAGGAGTCCGTATCGAGTAATTGCTTCCAGGTGAACTCTTCGATCGTGGAGACACCGAAACTCTCCAACTCGGTCTCCATGAGGTTAGGTAATGGCTTCATGGCGCCCTTGGGTCGCGCTCGGTCCGACAGATACATATTCAGCGGGGACGTGAACATGTGGCGGATCATCGTGATGGGCAATAGGGCTAAGAAGGCTATGAACGACAACACATGGGCGATCCACCAACCCTGGTGCCAGCCGGATACATCTTCCACAAGCCAGTCGACCTTGCCGACGGCCATGGCCAGCGGGTAGCCGACAACGGACCAAGTTTCGGCGACGGTGCCAAGTCCGTCAGTAGCTGCATCCTGCAGAGCGATTCGGAATACCTCGGCACCAAATCCAGTGATGCCGATGGCTAGAAAGATGAGAAGAACGGCAGCGTGTTCGGGCTTCGATTTGATTCTGATTCGGTAGGGCCGAAATCGCCGTGGGCCGAAGCGGCGGAGAATGGCCCAGATCACACCCACTAGGTAGAGCACGCCAGCGATGTCGCCAACCGCCGTATAGGCCCTGTACACATCCCCGTGGAGGAATTTCATCGACTCGGGAACTTGGTGGTTGACCTCAAGGACGGTAGTGACAGCCATGAGAACTAGGAACGGGAAGTAAATGAGGGCGTGCATCACTCCGGCTGCCGGCTCGCGGAGCAAGGTCTGCATGTAGACGCCGGAGCGGAAGTCTGTGAATCGCCGCTTCGCGTTTGACGGCTTGGTTGACCGGTCGTCGGGAGCGCCACGCTGCCAGTTGCGTGTGCGTGCTGCAAAAAGAACTGCGCCGTAGACAATTAACACTGGGATGACCGTGTAAAAGGCCAACTTCAGTGATCCAGGGACGTTGGCGAAGACCTCACGGGTAATTGGTGAATCATCGTGAAACCCGTTGACGACCGAGGCCACGCCGGACAGGGCAGTAAAAAGGGCAACAAGTACCCCAAGCCCTATGACCGCGTGGTGTGGACGTAAACGCTTGTCAGCCATGGCGGCCTGAGACTACCGGGGGCTGGTGGTCCGAGCCTTATTTCGGAGTCCTATAACGCGGAAGGAAGGGAAGATCAGTTAGTCAGCTTGACGGGCGACCGAGTCGGCGGCGGCTCGAGCGGCTTCTGGGTCGAGTGAACGATCCAGTACTGGCCTTTTGTCAATTGGTCGGAGGTCGTCGCCGAGTTCGTAGAGCAGAGGGGTACCGGTAGGGATATTTAGTTCGGCTATGTCGTCGTCTGAGATGTCGTCTAGTTCCTTACACATTGCTCGAAGACTGTTGCCGTGGGCGGACACTAAGACGACTTGACCGGTTAGCAGATCGGGGGCGAGGGCCTCAGTCCAGTATGGGCGCATACGGGTCACGACGTCGGCCAGGCACTCGGCGAGAGGTGGATTGATATCGGCGTAGCGGACATCGTCGTTGGGGTTGTGCGGGTTATCGGGGGCGATCGGCGGTGGTGGACTGTCGTAGCCACGCCGCCAAGCCAAAAGTTGCTCAGGGCCGTGCCTTTCCCGGGTGTCGACCTTGTTGAGGCCGGTCAGGTCGCCGTAGTGGCGCTCGTTTAGCCGCCAGTTTCGATAGACCGGGATCCACGAACGTCCAAGTGCGGCGAGTACCAGTTCGGCGGTGTGGATAGCCCGCGACAACAGAGAGGTGTGAACTACATCGGGGAGGATTCCGGCATCGGCTAACAGGCGGGACGCTTGGCGAGCCTCGTCTTCGCCCTGTTTGCTGAGTTGGCAGTCGTACCAGCCGGTGAAGCGGTTGGTGGCGTTCCATTCGCTCTGGCCATGTCGGAGAAGAATCAGCTTGGGCACTGGACAACCGTACCGGATGGGGAATTTTCCGGCCCGCGGGTTTTCTTTTACCAGATGCTGCTATGATAGCACTCAACTTTATGGAGTGTATATAAACAAGGAAAAGTAGTAGCAGTAAAGGTAGTTCTAAGTCTGCACTGTTGGCCTAAGAAAGCCTCCCTAATTACCAAGACCGTTGGCGTCATCGGGCTCCCATCCAGACAGAGGTCCCTAGGGGCGGGGAATCTGGACAGATATGCAGACGACCAATAAGAGATACAAAGAAGAGAGATAGAGAGGAATAAATCATGGGTAAGGCCGTGGGCATCGATCTCGGAACGACCAATTCGGTAGTCAGCGTGCTGGAGGGCGGCGACCCTGTTGTCATAGCCAACGCAGAAGGATCCCGGACCACTCCGTCGGTGGTGGCCTTCGCCAATGACGGTGAGGTTCTCGTCGGTGAGGTAGCCAAACGTCAGGCCATTACCAATCCTGGGCGCACCATCCGGTCGGTGAAGCGCCACATGGGCACAAACTGGAGTCAGGGCATCGATGGCAAGGACTACACCGCTCAGGAGATCTCGGCCCGTACTCTCCAGAAACTCAAGCGGGACGCCGAGGCGTATCTAGGAACCGCTGTCGACCAGGCCGTCATCACTGTTCCGGCTTACTTCGACGATGCTCAGCGCACTGCCACCAAAGAAGCGGGTCAGATTGCTGGGCTTGAGGTGTTACGCATCATCAACGAGCCCACGGCCGCCGCACTGGCCTATGGCCTCGACAAGGATGGCGAGGACCAGACCATTCTCGTTTTCGACCTAGGTGGCGGCACTTTTGACGTTTCGGTATTGGAGATTGGTGACGGCGTCTTCGAGGTCAAGGCAACCCACGGCGATACCAGTCTTGGTGGTGACGATTGGGATGAAGCAGTCATCGAATGGCTGGTCACCTCCTTCCGCAATGACCACGGTGTTGACCTCGCTGCTGACGCTATGGCTGCCCAGCGACTGAAGGAAGCTGCTGAGAAGGCCAAGATCGAACTCTCGCAAGTACAGCAGACCCAGATCAACTTGCCTTTTGTCACTGCGACGGACGCTGGTCCGTTGCACCTTGACTACACCTTGACCCGGGCAAAATTCCAAGAACTTACTGCCGATTTGTTGGCTCGCTGTCGGTCACCCTTTGAACAAGCTGTGAAGGATGCTGGCCTTAGTCGAGGAGAGGTTGATCATGTAATTCTGGTTGGCGGTTCGACCCGCATGCCTGCCGTGGTCGACTTGGCCAAGGAGATTGCTGGCCGCGATCCTTCTAAGAACGTCAATCCCGATGAGGTGGTAGCCATCGGTGCCGCCGTTCAGGCAGGCGTTCTCGTGGGCGAAGTCAAAGATGTTCTCCTATTGGACGTCACACCGCTGTCGCTGGGCATCGAGACAAAGGGTGGCGTCATGACCCGACTCATCGAGCGCAACACAACCATCCCAATTCAGCGCTCCGAGGTGTTCACCACCGCTGAGGACGGTCAGCCATCGGTTGAGATCCACGTGCTCCAGGGAGAGCGGGAAATGTCGCAGTTCAACAAGACTTTGGGAAAATTTCAGTTAGTAGATATCCCACCGGCCCCAAGGGGGACTCCTCAAATCGAGGTCACTTTCGATATCGATGCCAATGGGATAGTCCACGTGTCGGCCAAGGATCGTGCGACGGACAACGAGCAGTCGATGACCATCACGGGCCAGTCTTCGCTTGACAAGGACGTTATCGACCAGATGGTCCGCGACGCCGAAGCTCATGCAGACGAGGATCGGAAACGCCGTGACGAGGCCGAGGTCCGAAATGCTGCCGACAACCTCGTTTACCAGACCGAAAAGTTGCTCGCCGAACAGGGAGATCAACTAACTGAGGAGGAGACGGCCAACGTCAACGAGAAGCTTGCAGACCTGAGGTCTGCAATCGAGGGCGACGACACCGAGGTCATCAAGAACGCTACGGAGGCTCTCATGGTTGCAAGCCAGGAGTTTGGCCAACGCCTTTATGAAGCGGCTCAAGCGGAGTCGGCGTCGGGAGATCCCAGTGACACCGACGACGTGGTTGATGCCGAGATTGTCGACGAATCGTGAGTGGTTCGGCCGCTGACGGCCCTGACCCCGACGAAATCGTCGATGTCTCGGTTGAGGAGTTGGCGGACACCTCCTCGTCTCACGAAATCACAGAAAAGGCTTTCAACGACCTAGATGCGTCGACTGGTTTGGGCGGTGACGGCCTCGACGGCGCTGAAGCGACTAGCGACAGCGGAGAGCCGATCCTGGATGTTATGGCGGGGGTGGAGGCGGAACGGGATGGGTACCTGTCCGACCTTCAGCGCGTGACAGCAGAGTTTGCTAACTACCGGAAACAGGCTGAGCGTCGAACCCGTGAGGTCCGCGCTCGAGCTAGCGGCGACTTAGCTGAAAAGTTGCTTCCGGTGCTTGATGCCTGTGACCTCGCCGTTGAACATGGCGCCGACGATGTTGGACCGATCAGGGTTTCGCTCGTCCACGCTCTGGAACCCGCTGGGCTTGAGGTTCTTGACCCTGAGGGTGAGCTGTTCGACCCCAACCTCCATGAGGCCGTCATCCACGAACCCGCCAGCGAGGGTGAATCGGGTCAGGTGGTCGTCGAAGTCCTGCGCCGCGGTTATGCCTGGGATGGTCGCGTTTTACGCCCGGCCATGGTCCGGGTCCGAGGCTGACCGGCGAACTGTTCGACGAGGAGGCACCGAGGTGACCGCTCAGCGGGAATGGTTCGAAAAGGATTATTACGCCACGCTTGGCATTTCGAAGGATGCCTCGTCCCGAGAGATCACCAAGGCCTATCGCAAACTCGCCCGTGAACTTCATCCGGATGCCAACCCGGGCGATGGGGCAGCTGAGGCCCGCTTCAAGGCTGTCTCGTCTGCCTACGACGTTCTCAGCGACGAAAACCGTAGAGCCGAGTACGACCAAGTCCGAGCAGTTGGCCCCATGGGCGGTGCAGGATTCCCGGGGTCGGGGGGCTTTTCTGGAGGTTTCCCCGGTGGGGCTGGCTTCGACCTCGGAGACCTTCTTGGCGGCCTGTTTGGCGGACAGGGTATGGGTGGTCAAGGTGCTGGTCGTCGCGGTGCGGACCTCGAGACCCGGTTGACTTTGTCGTTTGTTGAGGCGGTAGAGGGTGCTACGACATCGGTTCACCTCTCTGTGGAGGCTGCCTGTTCGAACTGCGGAGGGAACGGATCCCGACCGGGGACTCGACCCACGGCTTGTGTGAAATGCAACGGTCGAGGCGTCCAAGCTGACGACCAAGGACCCTTCTCGTTCAGCAGACCTTGCGGTGCTTGCGGCGGGCGCGGCAACCAGATTGACGACCCCTGTGGAACCTGCAGGGGTTCTGGTTCTGAACGTAGGCCCCGCGAAGTCAAGGTTCGGATTCCTGCAGGAGTTGATGACGGCCAACGTATTCGCCTGAAGGGTCGAGGCGAGCCGGGCCGCGGTGGACCGAATGGCGACCTCTATGTAGTTGTTTCAGTTGAACCCCACGCCCGGTTTGGACGGCGTGGCGAACACCTCACAATTGAAGTAGCCGTCACCTACCCGCAGGTCGTCCTCGGCGCCGAGATTGAGGTGCCGACCTTGGACGGAGGGAAAGTCACCCTAAAGATTCCCGCCGGAACGCGCAGTGGACAGACGTTCCGGGTTCGGCGCCGGGGAATTCAGGCGAAGCGGGGAGTCGGTGATCTCTTGGTGAGCGTCGAGGTTGATGTGCCCGCAAATCCGACAGTGGCCGAGCGCGAAGCCGTGAAAGCATTGGCCGAAGCGATGGCCGGTAGTGACTCACCGGACGGGCGAGGTGACGCTGGCTCGGCTCAAGCCACTGAAGTGTCATGACAGACTGACTCTGGAGTAAGACCATGAACCCAATTCCCCGCCCTGGACCCGACCAAGCTGTCTACGTGATCTCAGTGGCCGCCGAACTGGCCGGCATGCACCCTCAGACCCTGAGGATCTACGAACGGCGCGGCCTGCTTGATCCTGCTCGAACCTCGGGCGGCAACCGTCGATACAGCGAAGCTGACATCGGTCTACTCATGCGCATCGCTCAACTTACCGATGAGGGTTTGAATCTTGAGGGCGTTAAGAGGGTTCTGGCTTTGGAGGCTGAAGTGGCCCGCCTTCAGGGAGAACTCGATTTGGCGCGGGCCGAAGGCGATCAGGCGGTAGCAGCCGTGCACCGTCAGTACCGGCGTGACCTTGTTCCGATGAAGGAGAGTGTCACCATCTATCGAGGTCGCCGCGCCCGCTGACCTGCGGTTTCTCACTGCGTCCCATTTCATTTTGCTGTCGAAAAGGCTGTGGAAAACAACTTCTGGTCCACAGCGGATTCCTTATGGCTCTAGGCCAACTCAAGTTGTCCACAGGAGGCTGTGGATTAGCCACGTGTTTTCTAGTGAATTCGGATTATCGGTTGGTGAATGGGTGTCGGGGTATATCTCCAAATCACCGAATTGACTGCTTCTCCGATCGGTAAGGTTAATTGGTACAGGGCCCGATCCAGGGGGTGCACCATGCCTGCGACCGTCGTTGTTGGTACGCAGTGGGGCGATGAGGGCAAGGGCAAGTTCACCGACCTCGTTGCCGGCGATATGTCCATGGTCGTTCGGTATCAGGGCGGCCATAACGCTGGACACACGTTGGTGGTGGACGGCGAGTCTTTCGCCCTCCAGTTAGTTCCCAGTGGCGTCCTTTATCCGCACGTCATCCCGGTCATCGGTAACGGTGTGGTTGTCGACCCGCGCGTCTTGCTAGCCGAGATGGAAATGCTCGAGTCGCGGGGCGTTTCGACGACCAACCTGCGGCTTAGTGGAAATGCCCACCTGATTTTTCCATACCATCAGGAACTTGACGCCCTCCACGAGCGTCACTTGGGAAAGAACAAACTGGGTACCACTAGGCGGGGCATTGGCCCGGCATACGCGGACCGATCCATGCGGATCGGTATCAGGGCCCAAGACCTGCTGGATGAGAAAATCTTTAGCGAAAAGCTCCAAGTCGCCCTTGAGCACACCAACAGGGTTTTAACTCGGGTATTCAATCGAATGCCGGTCGACTTTGGTGAGATAACCGAGGACTATTTGGGGAGGTGCGCCCCGCGTCTCGCTCCCCACATTGGCGACACCGTAGGTCTTGTCCACGACGAACTGGATCGAGGAGGAAACATTCTCCTTGAGGGGGCCCAGGCCACCTTCCTAGATCTCGACCATGGCACATACCCCTTCGTGACCTCGTCAAATCCAGTCTCTGGTGGTGCGTGCACTGGTGCCGGAATTGGACCGCGCGATATCGATCGGGTTATTGGGATAGCCAAGGCGTACGTAACCCGGGTTGGAGCAGGCCCGTTCCCTACTGAGCTTTTCGATGAGGTTGGTGATCACTTCGTAGAAGTCGGCCACGAGTACGGCACCAACACTGGTCGTCGTCGTCGGCCCGGATGGTTAGACGCTGTGATGCTCCGTTATGCGGCCCGGGTCAACTCGTTGTCTGAATTGGCAATCACGAAATTGGATGTTCTCGATCAACTAGAGACCATTCGGGTCTGTGTGGCCTATGAAGCTGACGGCAAACGTTACGAACATTTGCCCTACCACCAATCAGTCTTGCATCGGGCTACTCCGGTCTATGAGGAACTTCCTGGCTGGAAAGTCGATCTCTCAGGAGTTACCGAACGATCGGATCTCCCCAACGAGGCCGAGGACTACCTGTGCTTCGTGGAGCAGCAGGTTGGGGTTCCCGTTGGCATGGTCGGCGTGGGTCCGGGCCGGCATCAGGTCTTGCGGTTCGCCGCCTAATTCGACCGACAGTATGCGTATCTGCGTCGTTGGATCCGGTGGGCGGGAGCATGCGCTAGCCCATGTGCTGCGGCGCCATCATGACGTGGTTGTCACCCCCGGGAACCCAGGAATCCCCTATTCGGTCGATACTCCACCTCAGGAGGTCGCTGCAGAGCTGACCGTGATCGGCCCCGAGGCTCCATTGGTCCAGGGCCTGGCCGACCACCTGCGGGCTGATGGCCGGCTCGTCTTCGGCCCGGGGGCCGATGGAGCGCGCCTTGAAGGCTCAAAGGCCTGGATGAAGGAGGTATTGGTCGATGCAGCCGTTCCGACCGCTACCCACGGGGTCTTCACTGACGAAGCGAAGGCCCTGGAGTTCCTTGACACCATGGGCGACCTCTTCGTTGTAAAGACCGATGGTCTGGCTGCCGGGAAGGGGGTGCTTGTTACGACTGATCGAAACGAGGCCGTCGACGCTGTCCGTGGCTATCTCTCTGGCAATGCCTTTGGTGACGCTGGCCGCAGGCTGGTTATCGAGGAGGGCCTTACCGGACCCGAGTTATCTGTGTTGGCTGTCTGCGACGGCTACGACGCTGTGGCCCTAGCACCTGCTCAGGACTTCAAGCGCTTGGGCGATAACGATGTCGGTCCTAACACAGGGGGTATGGGCGCCTATTCGCCAGTTCCTCTTGCCACCGACGATGTCATCGAGAGTCTGATGGACGATGCGGTTCGACCGACACTGGCAGCCTTGCGCCGTCGCAATATCGACTATCGGGGCGTTCTTTATTGCGGTCTGATGTTCACCCCGACTGGTCCAAAGGTTCTCGAATACAACGTGCGCTTCGGTGACCCTGAGACACAGGTCGTGCTGCCGCGTATTGTCGATGACCTTGGCGAACTTCTGGTTTCTGCAGCGGAGGGTGACCTAAATGGCCGGACACCGACCTTTGACGACGGAGCCGCCGTGACTGTGGTCTGTGCCGCGGAGGGGTATCCGACGTCCCCAAGGATCGGAGACCGTATCGAGGGTCTTGATAACTCGTCTTCTATTAACGGCGTGACGATATTTGCCGCCGGTGTGGGCGAAAGAGACGGCCACCTGGTCACCGCCGGTGGCCGGGTCCTCTCGGTGACTGGACAAGGCTCGGATGTGGCCGAGGCACGGTGTCGTGCATACGCGGCTGTTGGTGAGTTGGCATGGCCGGGGATGCAGGTTCGCACCGACGTGGCGGAGTCACCCACCATGACCGGCTAGAGGACAGAATCGCGTTTACCTCGCATGAGATCCAGATGGTCTCTGCATTGGACTTGACACAGGGGAACAGGAGGAGGAGATGGGATACAAGGTTGCGGTCCTCATGGGATCGCCCAATGACGCGGACAAGATGGCACCCGCCGCTGCGACGCTCGAGCGGTACGGAGTAGAGGCTGTTGTCCAGGTGATGTCGGCCCACCGCAGTCCGGCTGCGGTTTCGGCTTTCGTATCCAGTGCTCGAGATGCCGGATACTCGGCCATCATCTGTGGCGCCGGAATGGCCGCTCATTTGGCTGGAGCGGCAGCTGCCCATACCACCCTGCCAGTAATTGGAGTCCCACTTTCGGGTGGTGCCATCAATGGGTGGGACTCGCTGTTGGCCACCGTCCAGATGCCCAAGGGCATTCCGGTGGCCACAGTGGCCGTAGACGGGGCCATGAATGCCGCTCTTCTAGCTGTTCAGATGCTGGCTGTGTCTGACCCTGACCTGGTGACCGAACTAGAAACACACCGCGCCGAGATGGTGCCGCCCGCGGGCTAGCCCGACCCGTCTATATCGGAGACTTGGAGCGCGCTCGTGGAAAACGTTCTCGCCAACCGGTATGCCAGCCAACCCATGGTTGACCTGTGGACCCCCGAGGCCAAGGTGGTCATGGAGCGCGAGCTCTGGATTGCGGTGATGGAGGCTCAGCAAGTGCTCGGCGTTGACATCGGTGACGGTGTAGTTGAGGACTATCGGTCGGTTGCCGCTCGAGTCAGTCTCGATTCAATCCGAGAGCGTGAGCGCATTACTCGGCACGACGTAAAGGCACGTGTCGAGGAGTTCTGTGCTCTGGCCGGTCACCAGCACATACACAAGGGCATGACCTCTCGGGACCTGACTGAGAACGTTGAACAACTGCAGGTACGACGCAGTCTTGAGGTGGTGCGCGATCGGATGGTTGCTGCTCTAGCTCGGTTAGCTCGGTTAGCTGCTGAGCACGATGGCTTGGCGATGGTGGGGCGTAGCCACAACGTTGCTGCCCAAGTCACCACTCTTGGTAAGAGGTTCGCCACGACCGCTGAGGAGCTCCTGGTAGCCCATCGTCGCATGGAAGACCTGCTGGCTTCTTATCCTCTTCGAGGGCTCAAGGGTCCCGTCGGTACCCAACAGGACCAACTTGACCTTCTGGGAGGAGATCGTGATGCCCTTGGCAGCCTCGAGGAATTGGTAGCTGAACATCTTGGGTTCAATCGGACCTTCGACTCAGTCGGTCAGGTGTACCCGCGCTCGTTGGACTTCGAAGTGGTATCGGCCCTAGTCCAGGCCTCGAGCGGTCCGGCAAATTTGGCACGAACTATCCGACTCATGGCTGGAAACGACTTGGCGACTGAGGGGTTCCAAGCCGGCCAGGTCGGATCGTCGGCTATGCCTCACAAAATGAATGCTCGGTCCTGTGAGCGGATCAATGGTTTGGCAGTTGTATTACGTGGTTACCTCGCCATGGTCGGTGGTCTAGTAGGCGATCAGTGGAATGAGGGTGATGTGAGTTGTTCGGTGGTTCGGAGAGTTGCTCTGCCTGATGCTTTTCTGGCCGTCGACGGATTGTTTGAGACATTTCTGACCGTGCTCGACGAGTTTGGCGCGTATCCCGCCATTATCGAGAGTGAATTGCGACAGTATTTGCCTTTCTTGGCAACTACCCGCGTGCTGGTAGTCGCTATGCATGCAGGCTTGGGTCGTGAGGAGGCCCACGAGCTCATTAGGGGCCATGCTGTGGCCTCCGCTTTGGCTCGTCGAGATGAGGGTGTTTTGGAGACCGATCTTCTAGATCGCCTGGCCGCTGACCAACGCCTGCCGATCGACCGGGATGCTCTAGAGGAGCTGCTCGATGACCCATCTGCGTTTGTGGGCAACGCCTCGTTTCAGGTATCCGCCGTAGTCGAACGGGTGGCGGAGGTGGTGGCTGCCCGCCCGCAGGCCGCGGCCTACGATCCCGAGCCGATTCTCTGATTCCCGATAGGAGCACAATGTGAACTCGATCCCCTTGGTTCATCTGCACTCGGGGAAGGTGCGCGATATCTACGGTGCTGGCGACGACCGTCTCCTAATGGTCACATCCGATCGCATTTCGGCATTCGACGTGGTTATGTCGGAACCCATCGCTGACAAGGGACGTGTCCTTACTGCGATGACCTCATTTTGGTTTGAGCAGTTCGCTGACATCGTTCCCGGGCACCTGATTGCCACGGATACTGGGACTATTGACGAGGTTTTGGGTGGTGGGAATGATCCAGACCTTCTGGCAGGCCTAGCCGGTCGAACCATGCTCTGCAATCGGGCTGAAATGCTGCCAATTGAGTGCATTGTCCGCGGCTACATCACTGGTTCGGCATGGAAGGAGTACCAGAGGTGCGGGACCATGCATGGCAGCCCAATGCCTGCTGGCCTCAAGGAGGCCAGTCGCCTTCTCCAGCCGGTGTTCACTCCATCGACTAAGGCTGATGAAGGGCACGACATAAATATCTCTTACGCCGAGGCAGTCGATCTGGTGGGGGCTGACGTGGCCGAGGAGGCCCGCAGTTTGTCGATCACCTGCTACCTAAGGGGCGCTGAGTGGGCTGCCGAGCGGGGGATCATCATTGCCGATACCAAATTTGAGTTTGGTCTGGTCGACGGAAGCCTGGTTTTGGCTGACGAGGTGCTTACACCGGACTCTTCCCGATTTTGGTCGGCTGAGTTGTGGGAACCGGGTGTCACGCCGCCGTCGTTCGATAAACAACCGGTACGTGATTATCTCGAAAGTCTGGATTGGGATAAGCAGCCACCGCCGCCAGCCCTGCCAGATGAGGTGGTGTCGGCCACCTCTTCTCGGTATGTAGAGGCTTATGAGCGCGTTACTGGACGGTCGTTGGCTGAATGGCCCGGTTCTGATCTCTAACTGGCGAGACTTTGTTCGGTGGGAGACCGAAAGAGATATGGGAGAGAGGGCACGGAGAATTGATTGTGAAGATCCGACCATGAATTACAACGTGCTAGTGGACGTCCGCTTACGAGGAGGTATCGCCGACCCGGCAGGAGCCACGATTGAGCGCGTGCTGCCCGCCCTTGGTTACGAGGGGGTTACCGGGGTAAGTGTGGGGAAGACAGTCCGGTTTGTCATGGAAGCGGCCAACGAGTTCGAGGCGGCGGCTCGGGCCAACGACCTATCCGCCTCTTTCCTAACCAACCCGGTGATTGAGGATGCCGAAGTGACAGTCCGGCCGGCGGACGACACCTGATGCCGACCAGCGTTGGGGTGGTTGTGTTCCCTGGGACCAACTGCGAGATGGACGCAGTAACTGCTGTTGGTGGCCTCGGCGGTTCGGGACGACTGCTTTGGCACGGTGACCACAACCTTTCCGGTGTCGACGCGGTAATTGTTCCCGGCGGCTTCGCACACGGTGACTATCTGCGTCCCGGGGCCATAGCCCGGTTCTCACCAATCATGGGTGCCGTTACTCAGTTCGCCGCACAGGGTGGTCCGGTGGTAGGGATCTGCAACGGCTTCCAGGTGCTGACTGAAGCGGGCCTCCTGCCCGGTGCCTTGCAGAAGAACCGAGGACTTAAGTTTCTATGTCAACCGACGGTTCTACGAGTTGAAACCTGTGATTCGGTGTTAACTGGTAGAGCGGAGTTGGGAACGGAACTCTCGGTGCCCATCAACCACTTTGAGGGGAACTACACCTGCGACGACGAAACATTGTCTCGGCTTCGCGACGAAGATCGGGTTGTGTTGCGGTATGTCGAAAATCCAAACGGTTCGGTCGACGATATTGCTGCCGTCTGCAACGAGGATCGTAATGTGGTTGGCCTTATGCCACATCCCGAGCGCGCATGCGACGATCTGCTGGGTAGTGCCGATGGAGCGGTGTTACTAGCCTCACTACTCGACGCTGCCTAATCATTTACTAGAGGACTATTTCTGCTTTCTTTCAAAATCAAGCGGATTAGATCGGGTCCCTTAGCTTGAGATAATCAGCTATTACGTCGGATGCCAGCAGCCTTAAGTACTGCCGCTGAAACACCAATCTCGCGCCAAGCTGCGTGAGAGATACCGCGTCGGCCGCTATATGAGGCAGCGTGCCGAATAAATCGCTTTTCTAAAGTCCCCATATTCACCTTGCCGGCGGCTTTCAAGGACTCAAGTTCAGTCTCCAGGTCTATCCGTTGCTGAATGAGTTTGAGCCGCGTAGTGACTGAGGCGCCCTTCATCTGTGCGTCCACTGAAGCCAGTTGCTTCCGGATGCTTGCGGCGTTGCGGCGCCCTCGACGGGGCGCTTTCTGTTCCAATGCCTTCAGGTAATCGCGTACCCCGGCTACCTCTGCCTTTTCAGCATCAGTCATCTTTGTTCGTGCCATTGGTCTTTTCCTTAATCGACAAAAACCGTAGGTGGTCTTTTGGTCGCACTCTCTTGCACTTGGAAAACAACATAATATTAAATCAAGCCATTTAGTTATGACTGATTAGCGGAGAGGGTAACCCGTGAGTTTTGAATTCCGCCAGTTTTACGACCTGCTGAAAAGTTAATTGGACAAATATTTCTTCCAATTTAATTGTTTAAGAGTTATAAAATTTCTTGGGACTCCTCCAAGACGTGATTTCCCTGTCTGATGTAAAGGGACAAGCTTTCTTCAGGAGAAAGTTCCTTGGTGTCATCGTTCGCTAGTCAACACCGGAGAGATTCTTGCCGAGAGTACGGTGCCTAGCGTGAGTGAGCCATTGCATCGTGTCCTCGGTCTCACCGATGACGAAGCCGGGCGCATCAACCAAATCTTGGAGCGCCCGGCCAATGGCTTGGAGTTGGCGATGTACTCGGTCATGTGGTCTGAGCACTGTTCTTACAAGAGCAGTCGGATTCACTTAAAGCGTCTTCCCACCGAGGCTCCGTGGGTACTGGTCGGTCCGGGAGAAAACGCTGGGGTTGTCGATGTAGGCGACGGTATTGCAGTGGCCATTCGGATCGAATCTCACAACCATCCGTCGGCCATCGAGCCCTACCAAGGAGCGGCAACCGGTGTGGGAGGCATCCTCCGAGACGTCTTCACGATGGGTGCTCGGCCAATTGCCTTGATGGATCCGCTGCGTTTTGGCCCACTTGATGACGCGCGTAGTCGGTGGATCGCTGAGGGCGTGGTGTCCGGGATTTCTGGATACGGAAACGCTGTTGGTGTTCCGACGGTCGGCGGTGAAGTGGTGTTTGATGAGACCTATCGGGGAAATCCTCTCGTGAACGTTCTGTGCCTAGGCACCCTCCCAATTGAACGCCTCGTGCTAGGTCGAGCCTCAGGTGTCGGCAATCTGGCTGTCCTATTGGGATCCAGCACGGGTCGAGATGGCATAGGCGGCGTAAGTGTGTTGGCCTCAACCGGTTTTTCCGACGACGACGATGGGGACAAGCGACCCAGCGTTCAGGTCGGCGACCCTTATGAGGAGAAGCGTCTGATCGAGGCCTGCTTGCAGTTGCTGGACGAGGGTCTGGTTATTGGTATTCAGGATCTCGGTGGCGCCGGGTTGACCTGCGCCACCAGCGAAACAGCGTCTCGAGGTGGGGTGGGTATAGACGTTGACGTTTCGGTCATTCCTCGTCGCGAGCCGTGCATGGAACCCCACGAGGTGATGATCAGCGAGTCCCAAGAGCGGATGTTGGCCATCGTCGAACCGGATGATCTCGACCGGCTGTTGGAAATCTGTGAACTATGGGAGGTGGCGGCCACGGCTATCGGCCGGGTTACCGATGGCGGCTCCCTCCGGATTCTCGATGGATTCGATGGTGAAGTCCTGGCGGATGTCCCAGCCGCTTCATTGCACGAGGACGCGCCTCTATATGACCGTCCCCGCAAGGCGCCTCTGGAACAGCGAGGGCCGATGGCTGATGAACTGGCCACTCCGGACGACCTAGGAGCAGAATTGATTGGCCTGTTGGCCGATCCCTCGTGGGTCTACCGCCAGTACGACCACCAGCTCTTTTTGAACACCGTGGTCGGGCCGGGTGACGACGCTGCAGTGCTCAAACTTCGTCATCCGACAACTGGTGCTGATACAGGGCGCGCACTTGCCATAACCACCGATGGCAGTCACCACTGGTGTTCCGTGGACCCTCGAGCTGGGACAGCCCAGGTGGTGGCTGAGTCAGTCTTGAATCTGGCCTGTGTGGGAGCGCGGCCGTTAGCCGTCGTTAACTGCCTCAACTTCGGCAACCCAGAGAATCCCGAAGTGATGTGGCAGTTCTCAGAGTCGGTGGACGGTATTGGCGAAGCATGCCGGGCATTCAACGTGCCGGTCATTGGCGGCAACGTGAGCCTCTACAACGAGTCGGGGGGTACTGATATCGACCCCACGCCGGTCATAGGCCTGCTTGGGGTGGTAGATGACCTCCGGCAGCGTCCACCAGGTGCCCGTCTGGTGGACGGCCATCGCCTCATAGTGCTTGGACCCGACACCAAATCGCTGGGTGGTTCTTTGTGGGCTGCGTCGCACGGTTCCCCAGGTGGTGATTTATCCCCCCTTGACACCGACCTTCATCTACGCGTGGCCGGCCTGGTGCGCACATTGGTTAGGGATGGTCTCGTTGGTGGTGTTCACGACATCTCTTCAGGTGGCGTCGGTGTTGCCATTGCCGAGATGGTTTCTCGTTCAGGCGTTGGGGCCCATTTGGCTCGCATCGCCGACCACCGGGACCTATTCGGTGAGGGTCCGAGCCGGGTCATTGTGGCTGTCGACCCAGAATGTCTGGCCGAGGTATTTGCCGCGGCCAAGGACTATGAGGTACCAACCAGTCGAATCGGCTTGGCAACTGGCGACCGTCTGATCATCAAGAACCTTCTGGATATCTCTATCGCTGACATACGTTTCGCGTTTGAAGGCCGCCTACCTGAAGCCCTCGGGTCGGGAACCACAAACCGATGACTCGGTCGATCGCTGAGTGGGATCGGGGCCGACAGACTGGTGCAGATCACGACACTCCGCGCGAGGCGTGTGGTGTCTTTGGTGTCTATGCACCGGGGCAACCTGTCGCCCACTTGACCTATCTCGGTCTCTACGCCCTCCAACATCGAGGTCAGGAATCAGCCGGCATGGCGGTTAGCGACGGATCGGTCCTCACGGTGGTGAAGGACATGGGACTTGTCTCCAATGCCTTTGATGAACGAACGCTGGCTGCGCTTACAGGCGACCTGGCTATCGGCCAGACCCGGTATTCGACCACCGGATCCAGCACCTGGAGAAACGCCCAACCGGTTTACCGGGGGGTCGACCACGTTGAATTTGCGCTCGGTCACAACGGCAATCTCGTCAACACCGAAGAACTGGCTGCTGAAGCAGGGATGCTCCCCGGAACAGTGGCCTCTGACACTGATTTGATGGCCGAGATGCTTGCAGCCGAACTAGTTGCCCACGGGGATCGAGCTCCAGCCGAGGCGATGGACTTGGCACTAGCCGCCGTCCTGCCTCGACTAAAGGGCGCCTTTTCCTTGGTCATTGCCGACCATGAGCGAGTTGTCGGTGTGCGCGATCCGAATGGATTTCGACCGCTATGCCTCGGCCGTCTTGACGGCGGATGGGTGCTGGCCTCGGAGTCACCAGCTCTTGACGTGATTGGAGCCCACATGGTCCGCGAACTGGACCCCGGCGAGGTCGTGGTCATAGACAACTCGGGTTGGCGTTCGGTTCGCCCCTTTGACGATGAAACTGTCGATCCGCGTCTATGTCTGTTCGAGTTCGTGTATTTCGCTCGTCCGGACAGTTTCCTCTATGGCCAGAGCGTCCACCACGCCCGGACCCGCATGGGCGAGATGCTGGCTGGACAGGCACCGGTCGATGCCGATCTAGTCATGGGCGTTCCCGAGTCCGGAATCCCGGCTGCCGAGGGTTATGCCCGGGCCGCCGGGATTCCTTATGGCCAGGGGCTAGTTAAGAATCGATACATCGGTCGGACCTTTATCGCTCCGACGCAGGCTCTTCGGTCGGCGGCAGTCCGAATGAAGTTGAATCCTCTGAAAGACAACATCGACGGTCAGCGTCTGGTGGTTGTGGATGACTCAATTGTGCGTGGTACTACTACGCGGGCCATGGTTCGGATGCTTCGCCAGACGGGTGCCGCCGAGGTGCACATGCGGGTTTCGTCACCTCCCTATCGGTGGCCCTGCTTCTACGGCATGGATACCGGTGCCCGAGGCGAGTTGCTAGCGGCCAACCTAACGGTGGACGAGATCCGGGAGTACCTGGAAGTAGACAGCCTTAGTTACCTGACGCTGGACAACCTGCTGGCCGCGACTGGAGCGGTAGGTGCGGGCTTCTGTGATGCCTGTCTGACCGGGGTCTACCCGATTGAAATACCAGTGAACCTTTCGAAGGCTGTTCTTGAGGAAGGTATCGGAGGTGCAGACGCGGAGAAAGTTGTGCCGGTTGGTTTCGGCGCCATTGCTGAGTTCCCCACCGAAACTGCCGATCGTCTCTTTGGTCGTGGGAGTGTTGAGGGAGAGTCGAAGATCCGGTCGGACGAAGGGACCTCATGATCGAGGACCAAGCGACCGGCGTTGAGAGTTACCGGGTTGCCGGCGTCGATATCGACGCCGGGGAGGAAGCCGTCCGACGGATCGGACCTCTGGTGCGAGCAACGTATCGTTCCGAGGTTGTTGGCGATATCGGTGGCTTCGGAGGACTTTTCGACATAGGACGGGCCGGCTACCGAGACCCGCTCCTGGTCTCGGCCACTGATGGGGTTGGTACTAAAGCCGAGGTCGCTCGATTGGCAGGACGGCTCGACTCGATCGGCCGAGATCTGGTGGCGATGTGTGTGGATGATCTGGTGTGCAGTGGTGCAGCCCCCTTGTTCTTTCTCGACTATCTGGCATTCGGCCGTCTCGACCCCGACGCAGTGGAAGACCTCGTTTCGGGAGTTGCTGACGGATGCCGGGAGGCTGGCTGTGCGCTGATCGGCGGCGAGATGGCTGAGCATCCAGGAGTCATGGGAACCGATCAGTTCGACCTCGTTGGTTTTGCTGTGGGAGCAGTCGAACGCGATTCACTTCTGGATGGGACTGCGGTAGCGGCCGGTGATGTCCTGGTCGGCCTCGACTCGCCGAACCTCAGGTCAAACGGTTTCTCTCTGGTCCGTCGAATTGTTCTGGAATTAGCTGGTCGTGACCTCAATGCCCCGGCATGGAAGGGAGCATCGAGCACCCTGGCCGAAGAATTGCTTGCACCCAGCGTGATCTATGCCCCAGCCGTGGTCGCTGCACTTGCTGCTCATGAGATCCATGCCGTGGCCCACGTGACCGGCGGCGGCTTGCTTGGCAACCTGCCTCGGGTACTAGGCCAGAGCGTCGATGCAGTCGTCAACTGCTCGGCCTGGGAGGTCCCCAGGATCTTTCGCGAACTCCAGACCATAGGAGGCATCGCTGACGACGAGATGGCCCGAGTTTTCAACCTCGGTATCGGGATGGTGCTGGTCTTACCCTCAGATGAGGTCGATGGGGTTGTGACCACGCTCGGTATTCATGACCGTCCGGCCCGAGTAATTGGTGAGTTGGTCCCGGGTAGCGGTGAGGTCCGTTTAGAGGAGGGGACACGATGACTGAGGACGGATTGACGGTGACTGGAGCGGCGCGGAACGCCCTGATCGCCCACCTGATGCAGCACTCCATCAGGACGGGCGAATTCACGCTCAAGTCGGGGCGAAAGAGCACCTGGTTCTGTGATGCCAAACAGACGGCGTGTCGGCCTGACGGGATTCTGCTAGTGGCAAACGTTGCTCTGGCCGAGATCGCTGCTCTTGAAGAGAAGTCGGGTCCGGTTACTGCCATTGGCGGGCTGACTGCCGGGGCTGACCCTGTGGCCTTTGGTATCGCTGCGGTGGCCGCCACCCGCGGCCGGGACCTGCGTTCCTTCAGCATCCGCAAGGAGTCCAAGGACCACGGAGTCCAGGGTCGCCTTGCTGGAGCCTTGCTGTCCGGCGACCGGGTGGTGATCTGCGAGGACACAGTTACTCGGGGGACCTCTCCTTTGGAGGCGGCGGCTGTAGTCCGGGAATTAGGGGCTTTCCCGGTGGCTGTAATGCCTGTTGTCGACCGTGGGGGGACATGCGGGGCCGCTGCTAACGAGGCCGGCCTAGATTTTCGCCCCTTGGTAACGGCTCCCGACCTGGGTTTTCCCTACGAGGGTCCCTGATCAAAGTTCTTCGGCGAGTCACTCGTAGGCTCCGCCGATGCCCTACCTCCCCACGGCGGCCTATTCCATCCACCTTCAGGTGGCGTTGGACAACGTACCGAACACCCTCGGGCGGCTAGCTACGGCCATTGGCGAGGCCGGGGCCAACATCATGTCAATGGGTGGCTTCGACGTCCGTGGAGATCTGCTGGTCAACGATGTGGTGGCTAATTGTCGTAACGACGAGCATGCCGCGGCGGTGATTGCTGCCGTGGAGATCCAGGAGGGCGTCGAGATCCTCCATTGGTATGACCGGACGTTCGATATGCACGAGGGGGGCAAGATTGAGATCACGTCTTTGGCGGAGGTGAACGACCGACACGACTTGTCGATGGCGTACACGCCAGGCGTGGCTCGAGTTTGCATGGCCATCTATGACGACCCGGACCGTGCCCACGACTTGACCATTAAAAAGAACACGGTGGCGGTAGTTACCGACGGAACCGCGGTGCTGGGACTGGGCGACATAGGTCCGGAGGCAGCCATACCGGTCATGGAGGGTAAGGCTCTGCTCTTCAAGGAGTTTGCCGGCGTCGATGCCTTCCCCGTATGTCTCAATGTCACTGAACCCCAGGAGATCATCGATACGGTCATCAGGATTGCGCCCACCTTCGGTGGCATCAATCTCGAGGACATTGCCGCACCGGCTGCCTTCCACGTCGAACAGGCGCTTAGGGAGGCCCTGGATATTCCGGTCTTCCACGATGACCAGCACGGCACGGCCGTAGTGACATTGGCCGCCCTTTGGAACGCCTGTCAACTTACCGAGAGAGACTTGGACGACCTTTCAGTGGTGGTTGCTGGGATGGGAGCGGCGGGCGTTGCGGTTGGAAAGATCCTGTTGGATGCTGGTGTAGGCGAGATTGTGGGCGTGGACCGCCAAGGGGCGGTTTATGAGGGCCGCGACGAACTGAACTTCGCCAAGAAGTGGTTTGCTGAGCACACAAATCCGGATCGGAAGATGGGCACATTAAAAGAGATGTTGTCTGGGGCCGATGTGTTCGTCGGTCTCAGTGGCCCGGGACTGATAGACGCGGCGGATCTACGGACCATGAACCGCGACCCCATCGTGTTTGCCATGGCCAATCCGGAGCCTGAGATTCATCCCGAGGAGGCTGATGGTCTGGCCGCAGTGATGGCTACGGGTCGAAGTGACTATCCGAACCAGATTAATAACGTTCTCGCATTTCCAGGGATCTTCCGCGGGGCGTTGGATTCCGGTGCTACCGATGTGACCGAGAACATGAAGTTGGCCGCAGCCCGAGCTATCGCCGCGTCAGTGCCGGAGGCCGATCTTGGCCCGAACTGTGTGGTGCCGTCGGTGTTCGATAAGACGGTTCCATACCGAGTCGCCGAGGCGGTTGCCGACGCAGCCTTTTCCGACGGCGTCTGCCGAAACTAACTGGCCTCTTATCAGGAGTAGTCCGTGGCCCTCCGTGCCATTACCTTCGATCTCTGGAACACGTTGTTAACTAGTAGCCCGGGGGCTATCGAGTTGCGCAGCCACTTTTGGCGTGAGGTGATCGATAGCCGAGGGATCGACGTGGATGATGACCTCCTGATGGGGACGCTTGGCATGTTGCCGGAGCGCTTCGACGAAGAATGGCGGGCAGGCCGGCAATATGGCCCGCAGGAGGCGCTGGCCGACTGCTTCAATGCGTTTTCGGGGAGAATCGGCGATGGCGATCGAGTAGCGCTTGCTGAGGCTTTCGATGAAGCTTCCTTCCAACTTGAGGTGGAGCCAGTTGCCGCTGCGGCCGAGGTGCTTCAAGGAATAGCTGAGGTGGGCTTGGCCGTGGGGATTGTTTCCGACACAACGCTGGCTACTGGCCGACACCTTCGGCACCACCTTGACCGACATGGGATTCTCGACGCTGTCGATTACTTGGCATTTTCCGACGAGGTCGGGGCTTACAAACCTGATCCGTCCATATTTAATGCAGCGTTGGCGGGGTTGGAGATTGACAATGCTGCGACGGTCATGCACGTGGGTGATCTGCGTCGCACCGACGTGGCCGGTGCACGGGCCATGGGAATGAAGACGGTCCGGTTCAGAGGCGTGTTTGATGACCCTGAGCAAGGTGACGAAGCCGACTATGTGGTGGACGACCTGCGGGAGCTACTGGACTGGTGGCCGGAGAGGTCATTCGAACATAATGACTGATCGCAGAGTGGCGCCGGCTTTAAGGTCGGCCTAGCCATCATTCTTCGTGAGCGGTTTCAACGTGGACGAACACTAGGTGTTTGCCTAACGTCGTTTCCTCCCGAGTCGGTCTCATCCGAATTGGCCCTTTGAGGAGATACCACCATGACCGCCATCCCTCAGCCCAACCCGCCATACGCCGGGACCATCGGTCGGCTCACCGAGGACTGCAAACCAGCACCCTTAGCATTGGATGTTGCACCCGACAATGCCCCCAACGTGGTGGTGGTACTCCTTGACGACGTGGGTTTCGGAGCGTTTTCTTGTTTCGGTGGCCCGGTGGAAGCCCCAGGTCTCGAACGAGTAGCGGCTGACGGTTTGCGGTTCAATCGCTTCCACACCACTGCTCTCTGCGCACCAACGCGCGCAGCGCTTCTGACAGGACGAAACCATCACACAGTCCACATGGGGCGCATCACCGAAGCTGCCAACTCTTTCCCTGCGTACGACTCGATGATCCCCCGTGAGGCGGCGACTGTGGCCGAGGTATTGCGTCGGAACGGGTACGCGACCGGCATGTTCGGAAAAGGGCATCTCACTCCGAGCTGGGAGATAGGTCCAGCGGGTCCGTTTGATCGTTGGCCGACGGGCTTGGGCTTCGACCGCTTCTACGGATTTCCCGGTGCCGAGACGTCCCAGTTTGAACCGGACCTCTATGACCAGACGACTCCGATTGCTCCATACGAGGACTGCGACGCTTACCACCTCACTGAGGACATCACCGACCGTGCCATCGAGTGGATACAGCGGGTCCGGGCGCATCGGCCCGAGAAACCATGGTTCTGCTATTTCGCTCCGGGTGCCGTCCATACCCCATTGCAGGTGCCCGACGCATGGCTAGATCGTTACCGAGGCGTATTCGACGGCGGATGGGACGACCTTCGGAAGTCGATCTTCGAGCGGCAGTTGGCCATGGGTGTTATTCCGGCGGGGACGGAGAACACTAACCGTCCCGACGTGATCCCCTCATGGCACGAGTACCCCGACCGGTATAAGCCGGTGGCTCGCCGGCTCATGGAGGTGTACGCCTCTTTCTTGGCCCACACCGATGCTCAGGTGGCTCGGCTCATTGACTTCATCGAGGCCATGGGCGAGTGGGAGGACACTCTCTTCATCTATGTCACCGGTGATAATGGTGCGTCGGCCGAGGGTCGTATCCACGGCACCTGGTCGCTTCCGGCCCTGCAGAATGGGGTTGAGGAGGATCCTGAATTTCTTCTCGAGCGCGTTGAAGATTTCGGAACCGAGCGCAGTGAGTGTCACTACAACGTGGGGTGGGCGTGGGCGTTGGATGCGCCGTTCCAATGGATGAAGCAGGTGGCATCCCATTTCGGGGGGACTCGCAACGGTCTGGCCGTTTCTTGGCCTCGCCGTATTACCGATGCTGGTGGGATACGGGACCAGTTCCACCATGTGGTTGATATCGCACCGACCGTTCTTGCGGCTGCCGGCGTGGATATCCCGACACATGTGAATGGCATTGAGCAGATGCCCGTTGAGGGCATCTCGATGCTCGGTTCCTTTGATGACTCCGCGGTGGAGGGTCGACGCACCCAATACTTCGAGATGATGGGTAATCGGGGCATCTATCACGACGGCTTCATGGCGTCCTGTTTCCATGGGCGGGTGCCTTGGGTCCGCTTTGGGTCAGTGGCTTTTGATGGGCCTCAGGAGAAGTGGGAGCTCTATGACTTGCGGGACGATTTCTCGCAAGGCCACGACCTGGCTGGAGAGCAACCTGAGCTTCTGGCCGAGATGCAGGAACTTTTTGACGCAGAGTGCCGGCGCAACGGTGTATACCCGCTGCGGGATTCGGGGTTCAATCTGGATCCGGCGGCACGAGTCCCGGTTGTGCCCGAGGGGGTAAAAAGCGTGACGTACACCACCGCTCACGTGCGGATGCCGGAACGCACGGTACTCAACACCAAGAACCGGTCTTACCGCATCTGCTGTGATCTGGAGGTGCCGGCGGACGCACCTGTTGAGGGCGTGGTTGTCTGTCAAGGTGGGAACTTCAACGGCTGGACGATCTATCTCGACGGGGGTCGGCCGATTTGGCACTACAACCTCTACGGCCATGAGCGGACCACGGTCGCTGCGGAGGTTCCGTTAACTCCAGGTCGGCGTCGTGTGGAGCTTCTATTTGACTCGGACGGCGGCTTTGCCGCTGGGGGGACGGGCACTCTGGCCGTTGACGGGACGGTGGTCGGTCATTCGCGTCTCGAGCGCACTGTGCCCGTCGCTTATTCGATGGGCGGCGAGACGTTCGATGTCGGAGTTGATACGGGCTCACCTGTGGGGCCGTACCCCCATGGCTTTGCCTGCACGGCGAGAATCTATGGGGTCACCGTGGAGTTGCTAGCCGAGGTGGATGAGGAGACCCGAGCGGCGGTAGCCGCCGGGATGCTTCGCGCTGAATCGGTTTCCCAGTAGGGCGCCTGATTCAGTGGGTGTCTTAGCCGAAGGTCACGGAAACGGTCCGCGGTCCGCGCACTTGGCCGCCGGCCCATGTCACAGCGTCCGGGTCCGACAACGTGAATTCGGGGATGCGTTCGAACCACGTCTTTAGTGCCACTTCCATTTCCATCCGGGCCAGGTTCGAACCGGCGCAGCGGTGGATGCCGATGCCGAAGGCCACGTGGCGGTTCTTCTGACGGTCCAACTGGACCTCGTGAGCGTCTTCGAAATGGTCTGGGTCGTGGTTGGCGCCGGGAAAGTTCATCAGGATCTTGTCGCCCTTCTTGAACGTCACCCCGCCGTAGTCGACGTCCTCCGAGGCGTTGCGGGCCATTGTCACCGGAGCGTAGAAGCGCAGTAGCTCCTCGACAGCGGTGTTCCATAGATCCGGTTTGGCCACCATGCGCCTGCGATCGTCTTCGTGGCCGGCGAAGTGCCATAGTGCTGAACCAATCGACGACCAGGTGGTGTCGATGCCGGCGACCAGTTGCAGGTTGCACATGCCAATGACCACCTCGTCGGGCAACAGTTCACCTTCGTGCTCGGTCTGGCACAGGGCGGTGATGAGATCGTCCTTTGGCTTCACGCGTCGATCAGCCACCTCTGCAGCGAAGAACTCCCGGATGATGTCGCGGTACTTAGCTCGCAACTCGGGTTCCTGGAGGCCGAGTTCGAGGACGCCGCGGACCCATTCGATGAAGTCATCGACCATGCCCTCGTCGACACCTAGCTTGCGGGCGATGACCCGGGGCGGGATCTGTTGGGCGTAATCCACGGCCGCGTCGCACTTCCCGTCGTCGATGAAGCCGTCGATTAGTTCGTGGCACAGCTTCTCGGTGTACTCGCGGTCCTTGACCACCCCCTTGGGTGTGAAATGGGGCAGCAGAGCCCGTCGGGTCCAGCCCTGCTCGGGTGGGTCGGCGCTGATCGGAGCCGCCGCGTTATAGCCGGTGGCGTTCTCTTTCACCAGTGCGTCGGGTAGGTCGATTACCAGCGGCGCCTTCGAAGACAACTCTGGGACCATCTTGGCCATGGCCTGAAGGTCGTCGTAGCGGGTGGGTAGCCATGACCCCCCATATCGCTCGGTATGTGCGATGGGGCAGTCTTGCTCCCGAAGTGCGGCCCAGGCCGAGAAGGGGTCCCGGAGGTAGTCCGGGTCGAACATGTCGTAGTCGGTGGCTAGATCGGTGACCGGGCATATCCCCGGGCCAAGACTTGACTTGGCGGCCTCATCTGTCTGGGCGTCGGCCGTGTCGCTCATCGCTTCTTAGTCCGCCTCGATACTGATGGCGAACTCGGGGCAGTTATCGGTTATGAGGTGGGCCTTGTCCTCAAGGGCTTCGGGCACTGTGCCGTCGCCCAGGACGAAAGCGTTGCCCAGATCGTCCACGTCGACCAGATCAGGAGCCAGCGAGTAGCAGCGGCTATGGCCTTCACACCTGTTGGCGTCGATCACTATCTTCATTTTGGTGCCGTCCCCTCGCGGGACTTTCGGTCGTCCGGAGGTCCCGCCAGCTGATGTGGAGTCCTGAGTTCTCAGGATGATTAGCCGTCTAGCCAACTTCGCTGCTCAGAGTATCTTGTCGCAGCGAATCGGGATAACTGGCGTCGTCGACAGTCAAAAGAGGTCATTGCGTAGCGACGGGAGAGCTTGTATTTCGCTGGGTCGTCACCCCATTGGGAGATTGATGGACTTAGATTCCACGAACTCGGACAGTCCATAGCGTCCCAACTCGCGGCCGTTGCCCGATTTTTTGTAGCCGCCGAATGGGGCTTCATGGTTAAGAAAGGCACCGTTCATGTCTACCTGGCCGGTACGGAGCCGTTTGGCGACGGCTAGTGCTCGATCAGTATCGGTTCCCCACACCCCACCGGAAAGCCCGTAGTCGGTGTCATTGGCGATGGCTACGGCGTCGTCATCGTCGGAGTACCCGATGATTGAAAGCACAGGCCCAAAGATTTCTTCGCGGGCGATGGTCATCGAGTTTGACACGTTGGCGAAAACTGTGGGCTTCACGTAGTAGCCGTCCTTATAACCCATTGGGAGTTCGGGTTTGCCAGTTCCACCCGCGACGAGAGTGGCCCCTTCGTCAATTCCCTTCTGGATGTAGGACTGAACCTTTTCCCACTGGGCCTGTGATACCAACGGGCCGAGGCCAGTGCCTTCGGCATCAGCGGGTCCGACCACCTGAGCGTTGGCTGCCGAGGCTGCAAGATCGGCTGCTTCGTCCATACGATCGGCGGGGACCAGAAGACGGGTCAGTGCTGAACAGGTCTGGCCCGAGTTGAGGTAGCAAGCTCCCACGGCTCGTGGGATAGCAGTGGCGAAGTCGGCATCATCGAGGATGATGTTGGCCGACTTGCCGCCGAGTTCCTGATGGACTCGGGTCACGTTGGTTGCCGCGATCTCGGCTACCCGAGTACCGGCCCGAGTCGAACCGGTGAACGACACCATGTCAACGTCGGGATGAGCGGCTATGGCTTCGCCGATGACCGGGCCGACTCCAGAAACCAAGTTGAAGACGCCGGGAGGAAAGCCGAGGTCATTGATGATCTCGGCGAGCAGGAAAGCGTTGAGCGGCGCTACTTCACTGGGTTTGAGCACGACCGTGCAGCCAACAGCCATAGCTGGGGCGATCTTGGCCATGATCTGGTGCAGCGGGTAGTTCCAGGGGGTGATGCAGCCAACGACGCCCACAGGTTCGCGGGTAACCAATGTGCGGCTGATTTTTTCCTCGAATGCGAATTCTCGAGCCGTTCCGGGAACACCACCGGTGGTGGCTGCTGGCATCCCGACCTGAATCATCTTGGCCATGGGTAGTGGCATTCCCATCTCGCGGGACATGAGCGTTCCCAATTCCTCCATCCGCTCGCCGAGTGCTGAGGCGAGTTGCTCGATGAGGGACAGTCGTTCCTCTAGCGGGGTGGCTGCCCATCCGTCGAAGGCGGCCTTGGCTGCTGCCACAGCAACCTTGACGTCCTCTGGACTTCCTTCAGGGATCGAGCCGATGACAGTTCCGGTAGACGGGTCATGCACGTCGATGGAGTCGTTGCCGGCCGACGCGACCCAGGCGCCGTCTACGTAGATCTGGTCACGCTGCATGTTCGAACCTCCGGTCGGTTGGGTAGACGACGCCATCTTTGATATGACGAAAGTCCGATGATGGTCGGGAGGAAACCGATTCGCTAATCGGGGCTCCATCCGGACGGATTTGTGAGATCCATTGGCTCAGTTGGTGCTACTCGGCGTTAATGGCAAGACGTGCATGAGACCCGGGCCAGTAGTCATGCAAACAGCACTAATAGATGGTCACCGCGATGACAGTTGACTATCTATTCAGCCCAAGAGGGCAGAGCGGAAGGCATTCAGTTGGTCATCGTCAAGATCTAAACCATTCTGGACAAATGTCGTCCATGACCCCCATCGGTCGTCGATTCCCTCGAACAGTGCAGTCAGGTAAGACGGCCTGCACCACAGAAGCGCCTGAGAGGCGGCTAGTCGCTCAGGGGGTAGGTCAGTCTCGTCGATCCTGAGGTTTTGGGCAATTAGGCGGCGGTGGTTGGCCTCGTTCGCTTCGATCCAAGGTCGACGGGCTGTGTTCGACAGCAGGTAGTCCTCCAAGATTTGGTCGTAAGCCACGCCAAGTAGACGGAGAAGGATGGCGGCTACCACACCGGTCCGGTCCTTGCCAGCTGTGCAGTGGAAAAGAAGAGGATGTCGCTCTGGGTCAGTGGCTAGCTGGAGGACGGGCCGGTACCGGTCGAAGCGATCGCTGGCGAGACGCCGGAAGTATTCGGATATCTGTTCGGCGGTGAGTGGTTTGGCAGTTGGGTCCATCATGGCGTTCGCCGCAACGAAGAACTCGTTATCGTCGTTTGACACCGACAATGACACGGTCTCAACACCTTCGAGGGCCGGTGTCGGTCGTGTTGCCACCTCGGCAGGCCGACGCAGGTCCACGATAGTCCGGAGGCACAGATCCTCTAACGTGAACCGGTCTTCTGGTGCCAGGTCCGCTAGTTGTCCCGACCGGAAAAGGTGTCCCGTGCGGATTTGTTGACCGTCATGGGTGGCCAGTCCACCCAGTTCGCGAAGGTTAACCGAGGCCAAAAGCACTCGTGGATCGTTAGTCACGTCAAGAGGATGGTCCGAGAAGTGGGCACCTATAGGACCGTACGCGCTCGTTCATCTCGACACTCTGCTTGGTCGGGGCCCCTACCTTTAGGCTGTCATTCCATGGAAGTGGTTGTCATTGGTGGGGCGGGGCACGTCGGGTTGCCCTTTGGACTGGTCGTTGCCGATCAAGGACATCAGGTCGTCGCCTATGACACGGACGCCTCCGCCGTTGAAAAGGTGCTTGATGGCTCGATGCCATTTTTAGAGAACGGTGCCTCGGAACTCTTAGCGAAAGTGCTGGAGGCCGGTACCTTTTCAGCTTCGGTTGATCCAGCGGTGGTTTCGGATGCTGATGTAGTAGTGGTAGTGATTGGGACTCCGGTCGATGAGCACCTCAACCCCGATCCCAGTGTGGTTCTCGACGCCCTCATCGACCTAACAGACCGGTTTCGGCCCAACCAGATGGTGATACTTCGTTCCACCGTTTTTCCTGGCGTAACTCGGAGAGTCGAGGCTTGGTTCGCCGATCATCATCCGGGAATTGACGTGGCGTTCTGCCCGGAAAGGATCGCCGAGGGTTTTGCCCTCACGGAAATCGTGTCGCTTCCACAACTAGTGGGTGCCCGGACTGCTGAGGTATCGGATCGGGTTGTGGCCTTCTTCGAGACGCTGGGGGTTCAGTCGATCCGGGTGCTCCCTGAGGAGGCCGAATTAGCCAAGTTGTTTACCAACACTTGGCGGTACATCAAATTCGCCGCAGCTAACCAGTTTTGGATGATGGCAAATGAATTCGGGGTCGACTTCGAACAGGTCCGGTCGGCCATCACCACCGACTATCCACGAGCCGCTGACATGCCGGGGGCTGGCTTCGCCGCCGGACCCTGCTTGTTCAAGGACACGATGCAGTTGGCGGCTTTCAGCGGGAACTCGTTCGCTCTAGGCAACGCCGCCATGATGATCAATGAGGGCCTTCCCCTCTATCTCATCGAGCGGATCGAGGCCACCCACGATCTCTCCGACATGACAGTGGGGATTCTCGGCATGGCCTTCAAAAGTGACATTGACGACAACCGCAGCAGTCTCAGCTACAAACTCCGGAAGCTGCTGCTCTTTCGGGCGGAGCACGTTTTGTGTTCCGACCCCTACGTGGTCGACGACCGACTGGTTTCCCAGCACCGTGTTCTGGAGGAGGCCGACCTAGTGGTCATTGCCACCCCCCACTCGGTCTACCGGGAGCTGGATTTTCAGCAGCCGGTAGTCGACCTTTGGAACCTGACCGATCAGGGTGTCCTGATTTGAACGAGACCTTTGAACCTGCCTGCTCCATCGTGATTCCGGCTCGCGACGAGGCCAGTGCGATCATGAGCGTTCTAGAACGTATCGTCGACGCGGTCACACTCTCCTTCGAATGCGTCGTTGTCGTTGATGACGAGTCCGATACCACGCATCCTGTGGTCGCCGACCTCCATGCCCGCGATCCCCGCTTTCGAATCGTGGTCAACGACCGTGCACCGGGCCCAGCCAATGCCATCCGATATGGGGTAGAGGCTTCGGCTGCCCCGGTGATCGTGGTCACCATGGCCGATGGTAGTGACGACCCGAGGGCCATCGACGACCTTGTTCGCCTCATCGAGCGGGGTGTTGTAATCGCTGCTGCCTCTCGTTACATGGCAGGGGGACAGCAGGTTGGTGCGCCCTTTTTGAAATCGGCGCTGTCCCGGATGGCAGGTCTGACGTTGTGCTGGTTTGCCAGGGTCGGTACCCATGACGCCACGAACAGCTTCAAGGCATATGACCGGAGTTTCCTCGAAGACGCAGGTATCGATTCTGAACACGGTTTCGAAATGGGGATCGAGTTGGTCGCTAAAGCGCGTCGGGCCCGTCTTCCGGTGGCTGAGATCCCCACGATCTGGATAGAGCGGTCCTTCGGCGCTTCCAACTTCCAGGTCCGCCGCTGGCTGATGCGTTACCTTCGTTGGTACTTGGTGGCCTTCGGCATCCGACGGCGGCCAAGGTCGTCGGGCCACGATAGGGCGAGAGCGACGAGTGTCTGACGACCAAACGACCGAACCACGGCATGTGGTCCTGACTGGAGCTGCCGGCTTCATTGGCGGCTATGTGGTCCAGGAACTTCTTGCGCGCGGATATCGGGTTACCGGCGTAGATGACTTCTCCAAGTATGGACCGGTTGATCACGAGTACGACGACCACCCGGATTACCAACTAGTGGAAGGCGATTGCCGCGAGGTGGAACTGCTAAGTGGCCTGTTCGCTGAGGCCGACCATGTGATTGCTGGCGCTGCGATGATCGGCGGGATCACCTACTTCCATACCTACGCCTACGACCTGCTAGCTACAAACGAGCGGATCATCGCCAGCACCTGTGACGCAGCCATTCAGGCCCACGCTGCTGGACGCCTCGAAAAGGTGACCTATCTCTCATCGTCAATGGTCTTCGAGTCCACCGACCGGTGGCCGAGTTCGGAGGGAGACGAGTTAGCTGTTCCTCCGCCTAACTCCTCATATGGATTCCAGAAGTTGGCCGTCGAGTACTTCGCACGTGCGGCCTGGGATCAGTACGGCGTCCCGTACACGATCCTCCGGCCTTTTAACTGCGTAGGGGTGGGTGAGCGTCGTGCTCTGGGTGATGTCGACATCCGATCAGGGTCGGTCTCGTTGGCCATGAGTCACGTGGTGCCCGACCTCATTCAAAAGGTGCTCAAGGGTCAGGACCCTCTTCACATCCTCGGTTCGGGAGACCAGGTACGTTGCTACACCTATGGTGGCGATCTGGCAAGGGGGATTGTTGACTCCCTAGAGGTCCGGGCCGCCCGGAACGAGGACTTCAACTTGTCGACGGCAAAGTCGACCACGGTCCGGGAGTTGGCGGAGATCATCTGGCGTCATGTCCACGGTCCAGGCCGACAACTCGAGTTTGTCTGCGACGACCCGTTTCCCCACGATGTCCAGCAGCGGGTTCCTGATGTTTCCAAAGCCCACGACCTTCTCGGGTTCATCGCTGACACGCCCATCGACCAGGTCCTCGATGAGTTGGTGCCTTGGATCGCTCGGGCTATTGACGAAGGTCTGGTCTGATGTCCGACAGTCCAGTCGGAGTCGAAAGAGTCTTTCGTCGAGGTGTCCTGGTTGGTGTTGTCGCCGGCCTAATGGTCTGGGCGCGGGCGCCGTTCGCCCCAAGGAACTTTTGGGGTGAGGATGGGGCGCGGTTTTTCCTTCACGCGCTGGAAGATGGGTGGATCGAGCCTATGGGTCGATCGCTCGCCGGCTACTTCCATTTTCTCCCGAGACTCCTTGGCCCCGTGGGAACCCTTGTGCCGATCGAGTGGGCTCCAGCGGCTTTGTTCGTCTGCGGTGCAGCTGCGGTCGCCTGGTTTTCAGCCACGATCTATTTGGCCGACTCATTAGTCGGAGGGAGACGAGCGGCGTTTGCTTTGGCGCTGATGCCGGTTCTCTTGCCGATCACCGGCTTCGAGTCGATTGCCAACCTCGCGAATCTGCACTTCCTAATGCTCTGCGCGACTGCTGTGGTGCTCGTCGGAGAACAGGAAACGCAGGGTCGAAGGATCAATGACACGTTGTTGGCCACCGTCGTCGGCCTCACCTCGCCCACGACCCTCGGCTTGATACCCCTAGCGGCAGCTCGGGTCTGGTTGGACCGCAATGAAGGCCGTCGTCTCGCGCCGGTCGTCGTGGGCTGGATTGTGGGGATTGGGGTCCAACTGCTGTTGATCGCCACTTTGGCCGACGAAAGCCGGGAGATGGCTTCGGACCGCTCAGTGCAGAAGATTGGATTTCTATTCCTTGAGAGAGTCGTCTCCTACAATCTCGTACCTTTCTGGCCGCGGATCTCAGGTGAGGATGCTTCGACGGTCACCGCCAACTTGGTTCTACGAGCGTTAGTTGGGGCGGCCTGTCTCGCAGTAATAGGTCTTTTGCTCGCACGTGCGTTTGTTATGGCCAGACGCCGAGAGGACGAACGTCGAGCGGTGTTTCTGATAGCAGTTCCGGCCACTGCAGTTTTTTTCTTCACGTCAGCGTCGTGGCTGGTCGGATCTGAGCCCCGATATGCGGTCTTCTCCGCTTTTTGCCTCGTCTGGGCGTTACTGACGGTGACGGTCGACCTGAGTGTCCGAGTACTTAAGATCGTTCTGGCGGTATTTCTTGTCCTAGCGGTCACAACCCACTGGGTTCCGAGTGACCTCCGGCGGACCGGACCGACCTGGAAGGACGGCATTGACCTGGCTGTAGATAAGTGCCGTCTCGACCCGGATTCCGTTCCCGTAGTCCCCATCCTCCCTGAAGGTTGGTCGGTGCCTCTTTCCTGTAACCATCTGAATGTCGGGTAATCGCTGCTTGAGAGATGGTGAGGCCCGCCCTAACGGGCGGGCCTCTTGTTGTGGTAGGGCCCGGCGTCGATCCGGGGACCCCTCGCTTTTCAGGCGAGTGCTCTTCCAACTGAGCTACCCGACCTTGCACCGCCTACCCCGGAGGGCGGGCGACGGTGGCGGTCCTGACGGGATTTGAACCCGCGACCTCCGGCTTGACAGGCCGGCGTGCACTCCAAACTGCACCACAGGACCAGGGCGGAACGTCCGGA